>JGI24694J35173_10001032_pt1 | contig 26010 bp, 25 predicted proteins | sample TergutCo191P1_FD_35173 | JGI IMG/M metagenome (IMG submission 35173) | reverse complement strand
TAAGGAACTGGGGCTCGGCGATGCACCAGTTTGCCGTCATTTACGGGGACAGAGTCCCGTTATGAATTTTGCGTTTTACACAAAAAATGTTATGGGCTCTCATGATAGTCAACACCGCAGAAACGGCCGAAAGCAAAGACCGAGCCAAATTACGCCGAGCCATTGCCTTTCGCCAGCGCCCGCTCCCGATCGATTGCGTCTCGCTCAAATTCGATTTCCCTCAGAAGCTCATCCTCGGTTGGCAGGTGCAGCTTGTATTTCGACGCGAATATCTGCGCGTTTTCCTCCGGCAGCGTATACCTAGCCACGGATTCGCTCTGTCCGCGCACAGCAAAATGCCGATCGGCGGATTGTCGCCTTCGTTCATCAGCTCCCGCGTGTAGTAATTGACGTACATCTGCATCTGCCCCAAATCCTGATGCGTCAGCTTGCCCGCCTTCAGGTCTATCAGCACAAAGCACTTCAAAACGTAGTTGTAGAAGACCAGATCGATGTAAAAATGCTCGCCGTCGAAGGAAACGCGCTTTTGCCGGGCTTCGAACGCGAATCCCCGCCCAAGCTCCAGCAGGAATTTTTGGATGTGGGTGATGAGCGCGCTTTCCAAGTCGCTCTCAAAAAAATCCCGGCTGTGCGGCAGCCCCAAAAATTCCAGCACGTACGGGTCTTTGATTACGTCCATGGGGGAAGCGCCCAACGCCTTGGCGAAAACCTCGCCCGACACTGCCTTTTTGTCCTTGCTGGACAAAAGGCACTCGTAAAAAAAGCTGTTAATTTGGCGCTCCAACTGCCGCGTGCTCCAGTTTGACTTAACACACTCGTCCAAGTAAAACCCCTGAGCCTCCTCTCCTCGACTTTCATCGCAAGCCTGTAATGCGACCATGACAATTGTTGACGCAGCGCGTCAACATTCGGAAACATCACGTGAAACTGCCTCATGCGACCTAAATTCGTTTTATCGAAGCCCTTCCCGAAATCCTTCGTCAGCCGCTCCGAAAGACTGCGCATCACGCCCGCGCCATATTCGGCGCAGCCTTCGCCGCCTATGGTGTCATTGATCAGCCTGCCGATGTTCCAGTAGGCTTCAACCATGGCGAAATTGGCCGCCGCGTACGCCTTTGCCCTTGCCGCGTCCAAAACGCCCTTCACGCTTTGGTACAGGCTTGCGTCAGTCAGCCCGTCTGCCACATGATCCTCCGCTCGGCAACTGCCTTGAATTTAGACGGCTACGGCAAACGCGAAAAGCCGAATTACCTGCTGCCCTCATGTAATATTGCGTATATCCCCAAGCCTGTCAATCGCTATGGCTTTTCGCAACAATTTCGAGCACAAAGAGGCCGGCATCCCCGCAAACGAATCCCTGCAAGGCGCCCGAAACGAGCTGAAGGTTGATTTCAAGTTTGCCTGGGAATAGCGGCGCTTTCGCGCAGAGAGGAGGGTGCGCGGCAAGCCAGCAAGGCAAGACGCGTTTTTTGCGCAAAAAAAAGCCCCATGGGTGCAAACCGCATGGGGCTTTTCCGCTTTGAAAGCAAGCGCTATCTGTCGAGCAATATCATAATAGTCAGCGTAGTAGAAATGGCCGAAAGCACAGTCGTTATAACAGGCGCATACTGGCGAAATACAAACAAGGGATGATTTGACCTGGCAAAAATGACCGTTTCCGGGGTTATCGGATCGGTTGGTCTCAACTGCCTCCCGTTTATGTCAGTTATTACAATTCGGTCTCGGGCATTGCGCCCAGGCACAAACCCGCCAGCCATGCCGATATAATACTCCCATCCACGATCCGGGATAAACGGAAAGCGCCCAGGCCTAGCAACAGCCCCCGAAACCGTAACAAAAAACTGCCGAAACGGAATAACAAGCGTATCATGATTCTGAATCTCAACCTCGCCGCGATATGCAGCGTCAAAAAGAGCAAGGTTTAGGTTTATAGGTATAACCTCGCCTCGCCGTATGACATAAGCATTTTCGGTATCAGAGATAGCAGAAAACCACTGCCTATTCCGACGAGCCATAGAAGCATAAGTTTCGCCAACATGAAACTGCACCGTTATACGGTTTGAGACATTAAAATAATCCATCCGCATAACCCCTGTGGGAACAGTGAGACCCACGGCGCCTTCCACAAACAAAACGGGCATTAAATCGCTAACTGCAGGCACACTCACCACATCATAATTTTCCAGCACAAAATTATTTTCCAGATCAGCTACCGTCAAAAATAGCCTGGCAGAAACATCATCATGACCTAGGCGCCGCACAATCTCCATTCGGGTCGAATCCGCAAGCGGCGTAAAGCCATGCCCATAAAGCTCTATCAGCTCCCTAATATTTTCCCCTTCCAACAATTGGTAGACACCAGGACGCTCCACCGCGCCTTGAACAGTAACAAGCCGGCTAACTCTATTAAAGGTAACCAAATCTCCAGGTCGAAGATAGGGATTCTGGGTCTGATCGCCAAAGCGCCAAAATTGAAAAAGGTCAAACACTCGCACCTGCCCATTGGCAGATCTAACAGAAACATCGCGAGTGGATGCAAATCTGGTTAAACTGTCATCAACCAGCGAAGACAGCCTAGTTAACCCCCATGCCGAACGCTCCCCCGCTGTCCGTACCTCCCCTCCAACAAATATCCTGAAAGTCGCCGGCTCGGTTATTACCAACTGCGGACCGCTTAACGGATGATTGTTTGCAACAATGGCCTCGACTCTGGCTCTTACCTGCTCGAAGGTTTGCCCTTCAGCATTCACAATTCCCAAGTTTGCAACGCGAAGACGATAAGCAGTATCCACAACAATTATATGCGAAACACGATTGCCGCCAACCGAAAAAGTCAGAGTATACACATCCCCAGGCGTTACCATGTAACTGGGGCTGGAACGGGCCAGTCCCACATCCACATTCTGAGCAAATCCATAAAACCCAGCGTTCATCCAAAGAATAAGTATCACAAAAAAATATTTGCGCTTATACATTTGCCTCTCCCAATTTTGTCGCAGGAACTGGAGTTGGAACTGAAACCGGAACAGAAACACGAGCAGGCTTTTTGCCATAACCGTTTTGAGCTGCGTTCCCTCCCCTTAATTTTGCCATGGCTTCAGGATCCTTTCTGATGTTGGAAATGGTTTCTAAAATAAAAGCTAAAATCACCGAGAAAACACCTGCAGCAAAAGAAACAATGATACATAGCCTAGCCCTGCTTGGGCCTGACCTTCCAGTAGGCACTTCCGCCAGCTCCAAAATTTGAAACATCGGAACCTCGTTAGCTACAGTTACCCTTAGCACTTCATTCCTAACCCTTAACTGAGCATAAACCTGTCGCATTGTCTCCAGCTCCACCGCAATTCTGTTCATATCGGCCACTATCACTGGGATATCACCGCCTGCAAAATGAGCCGCAACAGCCGATTGTTCGAGCCTTCGGTTTTCCTCTTCAAGGCGAAGAATATCCTGAAAAACACTGGCTAGATTTAATTCAAGGCTCGCCAATTCGGTCCTGTTTCTGTCAATGCCGAGTTCAATAAAACGATTTTCCAAATGACCAACAAAGGAATTCACAATATCTCTTGCAAAAACAGGATCAATATGCGTAAAACCAACAGTCAAAACCCCGCTATCATCGTGAAATCTCGCATCCAAAGACCCCCGAAGCATCCCACGGTTTATTCCGCCTGCAAAACTACCATATCTATGGTCAATCTGAGCAAAGTCATCTATCACAAAATCAAGCAAAGAATTGCTTTTGAGCAAAAAAACAGCAAGACCGCTGTAAGTTGGGCTCCTTCTAAGCCCCGCTCCATCCAAGATGGTCTCACGCTCTCCTATCAATGCTCTGTCATTGGCAATGAGCATGAAGGCATTCGCAGTATATCGATTTGGAAAAGGAGATATTTCTGGAGGCAACATCAATGAAATAATTGAAAAAATAACAACACCAACCATGGCAAATAAGGTAATGATAATTATCATTATTTTTCGACGCCAAAGTACGGCAAAAAGATCAATAAGCTCTAGATCATCGTTTCTAGTCATCATCACATGGTCATGTTCTAAATTTTTATCCACCACAAGTACCTCCAAATATCCACTCTAATATGCTATGTCGTCAGACACATTTTTGGATTTTTTACATCAAGTCCATTCTGCAATTTACCTTCTGTTTTTTCCTCTGTCAATCATCACTATGTCCATTCACTGATTTTCCTTTCTGTTCTTCTCCAACCGATAATCTCGTTCCCCATTGATTTACAATATCGACAGAGCGGAATAGGGCGGTTCACAAAATCGACTATATCTCGCATACTTCGCACTTTATAAATATCAATAGAATCTGCTTCTGTTACAGGGATATGCTGATTAAAATACTTATTAAAATGTCGTATATTAAAAACAAAACAACATGTCGCCACGCGTCCATTTTGGACAGCAACTGTACAGGCCGCCAGACAACAACGGTAAAAACTTTTTTTCGGCTCTTGGCGACCCGATAAATCAAGGCAGAACTTGCGTGATGTTTTTTCAGTAAAGCCACTGTAATTAAGATAATCAAATTCGTAACCCATCTCACGTGCCCGTACCTCTATTTTGTCCCAATTCACACCTGGGTATTTTGTTGGTGTCATCATAATACTATATTTCTTGACCGATTCCCAAAAAACATCTTTTTGCGCAAGGAGTAAGAGCCCGTTAGTTATTATCTGTATGCGGCTTTGCGGAAAATATTCTCGTGCAATCCTCATAAACTCAGACAATTCAGGATTCAGGAGCGGTTCGCCCCCAACGAGATAAATTAAAGGTATATTCCCACCTGAAAGTTCAGAGAGCCGTTTTAAGTCGCGTTCCGTTGTGGCAAAATCTGCGAATTCAGGCTCGGCAAGCTGGGAAAAATGATTGCAACTATAACAGCCAAGGTTGCAATGTTCGGTAACGCAAATATCAAGACTATCAAGAGCTGTCAGATGAATGATTTTTTTCAGGCGCACTTTAATTTTCGACAACACCACATAAATCCGCAACTTATCAAGCCCCGATACATCAAATAATTTTTTTATCGTGCGATCAAGCCACCGAATTAAAGCCTGGCCGAATGAAAAGTCGTTTTTCCTCATTTATGCTTATATCCTACTTTGTAACCATATGAAATATCTGTAGAACACGTAGATTCCCATAAAAGGCCTTTTCTTTTTAAGGGCAAATTTAAATGTTGCACCTAATACCCTAGGTATATACTTAAAACGACCAAGCCAAGGGCATTTGTTCATCGCCAAATCAGCCAAAGAACCCTTATGTGCATAGTAAGTGTACAGTTTTTTATCTAAAGCATACCCCAATTGCACAAGCATTAAATAAGAATACAAAAAAATACTGTCTTCTCCGTTTTTATGATGAGTAAAACGAAGCGCATTTCGGCTGATTAAATCAAAACGAAAAAAAACTCCCCAAAGGCTTGAAATAAGAGTTGCTTTGAAGCATTCTTTCCTGTTTAAAACACCAACATTTTCAGGTCGAACTCTAGAAATATACTCCCCCTTAGAATTCTTGTATGTTGTATCTGTCCTATCAAGTTCCACTACCCAATGATTGAAAATTACTATATCAACAGAATTGCTTTCCATCACTGTGCAACATTCACGACAGGCATCAGGCTCCAATGTATCATCAGCATCACAAAACAGTATGTATGTACCATTAGCATTATCAAGCGCCGTGTTTCTTGCCACACCTGGTCCTTTGTTCTGCTGATGATTAAACACCCGAATTCGTGGATCCCTTAGCGCATAACTGTTAAGAATTTCATGGGAAGCATCGGTAGAGCCGTCATTCACACAGAGTATTTCAATCTCGTTTAATGTTTGCCCAGATAAAGAATCCAAACAACGCTGAAGATATTTTTCTGCATTGTATATTGGCACTATTAATGAAACATAAATATTTTTGGTCATACAAATTTACTTATACACCTCGATAAATATTCATATATTCAAACACCATCTTTTCAGTAGTCAAATATTGATTGAATACTTTTTTTGAATTCTCAGAAAATTTTTGATATATATCATTATTTTCCAAAACAAATTTTATTCTTTCTGCAAATATATTATCATCATTATCTACAACAAATCCATTTTCACCGTCAAATACAATTTCCGAAATACCACCAACGTTTGATGAAACAACTGGCTTGCCATAACTCAAAGCTTCAACTACAACGACTGGAAGACCTTCATAATTTGTTGGAAGAACAAAAATATCCGCTAACGGAATATAGTCTCGAGCATTCAAAACTCCCTTTAAACAAAAAACATTATCAGGAAGATCTTCATATTCCTTATCTGCACCAATCCAAATAAAGGCGTACTCTGGAAGAAGTTTTGCAATCTCAATATAACTACCAAATCTTTTTTGAGGAGAAATACGAGCTATACAAATCACATTTTTTCTATATTTTTCTACGCCCGCAATAAACAAGTCAGATTTCTTATGCGATATCGTTATACCGTTGTATACTACATATTTGCTTTTTATACCCTCGCTAATCATATTCTGCCTATCATAATTACTTACTGCAACAATCGCTTTACATCTTTTTTTAAGAATTTTTTCCAATATTAAATATTTTCTATATGCTATTCTAATAGAATCAAACCCATGAACAGAATATACTATCTTGTTTCTAGGAAATGCCAATCTACCTAAAAAACCTATTTTAGAGGAATGAAGATGTATGATATCTGGATTCATGGATTTATATATTTTTTTTAGTTTGATATATGCTTTGAAATCATTTAACGGCGAAACAGATCGAACTATTTCTTGTATTCTTATTTTTATTACTCTAATATCTAAAGCACCCCACATAGGTCCCTCTTCTCCTGCCGCAACAGCAATTTTATGTTCATTACACATAAAATTTGCAAGATTAATTACTACTGTCTGTGCACCTCCCAAATCTGAACGAGTTATAACATGCAATATTTTCATTCTTTTTCATCATCATTCTTCTTTATTGGCAATAATATATTTCCTTTTTTATATGAATATAAATACAACAGTAAAATTATAAAAATAAAAATAAATCTGCTTCGATATCTAATCGCCGAACCTGAATTAAACACACCAAATGGATAGTGTATAAAAATAATACCCATAAAAATTATCAGATAACTTATCAACAATAGCAATGAAGAAATACGAAATTTAAAATAAATTATTATCAAAATATGTTTTGCCAAATAAAAAAACAAAATTATTTTAAATAGACTTTCAATTCCAGCAATCGCGTGCAAAGGATTTTCCATCATTTCGGTAGGTGTTGGTCCAAAAAAGGCAATAAACATTCCCCAAGGAAGATGCCGAAAAAAATCATTTTCCTCTAAAAAAATATTAGACCTAGTTGCTCCTGCTCCAGGAGTATCAAAATGAGCATGCATCTGTGCCGCATACATATTTACTATGTCTCTTATCATGTATAAAAACAAAATATTGACACATAAAAATATAATGGCTAACCCAACTTGTCCCATAGGGTTATGGTTCAACAACTTGCGAGCAATATAGATGAAAATTAGCCCTTGCAAAATAAATGGAATATATTGGGGATTAAACAGCATACATAGATATAAACCAAATATATATACTATTTTTATTTTATAATCTCCATTCAAAAAATTAATTATCAATACGGCAATAATAGCGGAAAAAACTAAACCGAATGTCTCTTTTGACCAAATTGATGTCCATATGGCAAAATTTGGGAAACTTATCAGTATCATGAGAAGTATATTATTAACATATTTTCTTAATGACAATTCATCTATTGCCCACTTTATAGAAAAAAAGGAAATAAGCATAGCTGGGAAATTAGAAAGTATCATATTTCGTCCAAAAAAACCACTTATGGTACCCGCAAAAAAATCCATAAAATAATTAGAATTATAAAATATTGCTAATGCAAATGGAACATTCGCATACATGAACCTCTCTGTGTCACCAAGGACTGTCAATCTCGCATAAATAAGAACCGTAAAAAAAAGATAAAATATACGAATAATAAAATAACACAGCCAAAATCGACTAATTTTTAAACGAAATGTAGGCATATTTCTATTGGTTCCAAAAAGTCAAAACTAAAACATTTTGCATTAAATTATCTTCCTCAAAGATTTTTTTAATTTACGCGGTATAAAACAAGATAAATAATTATATACACATCTTATTTGAAATTCAAAAGATAAAGCAACTCTACAAGCACAAGAAAACCCTTTCTTAGTGTATTTTTTTAAAAAAATATCTCTGCGTTTATGCGGCACAGAAGGATGGTTTAACTGACCATTCTCTCTAATTGCCTCCTCTAGTGTCCTTTCAAAAAAGACAAAATCACCTTTACAGAGATCAAATAACTTTTTCCCTTTCTTTGAATTTACTATAATAACCGAACACCCATTTTTAGCATCCTTTAAACGTTCAATTTCATCAGATAAACCCCAAAAATCCCCAATTGTTATGTCTCCACTACGTTTTTGCTGTGCATATTTACAATTATAACAGGACTCCCTGTAGGTTACAGCACTTAAGAATGCACATAAATAAATATCATTCCGTTTTACCTTTTTTATTTTTTCTGACGATAATGTCATTCGAAAGTTTCTATTAGTTCTGAAATTAATAGAAATTTTTGGATTTTTTTTTAGGTATTTACCATAATGCTGCTGCAAATAACTTACAGGTGGCACACCATGACATATCAAATCTACCGTAAAAAGCCTTTCATTTTCCTCATTTATATCCAAATTTTTCAAATATATTTTTAGCCCTTCAACCTGACAAGGCAGACCGATAAAAAGGACAGGGCTATGTTCAAGCAATTCCCTTATTTGTGAAAAGATATCTCCTGTGAAACTTTGAACATATTTGGAACCTTTAAACCTCACTAGGTCATCCATATTTTCGGCTACTGTATGACGCAAAAACAAATTATCTTCGAACGCCGCCCCTATGCACACCCCTGAATACTCTTCTATAAACCTCCTATAAAAAACACTCGCCGCCCCGCCAGATGAGCTAGATAAATGTTCTTCTTTACTTTTGCTCCAAGCTGCATATATGGATTGCGGTTCCAGCAGTTCATTTTCAACAATTTGTGGACAGCTTTTTTTACATAGTCCACAATATGCACAAAGGTTTGCATCTATTTTCGGTATAATCCAGCCAAATTCATTCTCCACCATACCAATTGCCTGATGAGGACATGAATTCAGACAAGAACAACAGCCAGTACATAGTGTCTCAGGGCAAATAATATTCATAGCTACACCTTTTATAAATATTGCTCTAAATAGCTAAGTGACATTTGTATCTGTCTGTCAATTATTCTATTGACATAATTATAATTAATTTCTTGCATAAGTTTTTCTGATAAAATATCTAGATTATTCACCTCTCTATTCTGTAATTCGAATATTTCTAATAGATAGTGTAGTTTATTAGTATTGTTGCGTACAAAAGAAACAAACGGCTTATTATATTTTATAGAAAATATTGTTCCATGAAATGTATCCGTTATAATGTATGATGCTTGTTTAAAATAGGCTAACACCTCAAACGGATTAAGGATTAAATTTTTGTCACACCAAGACTGATAACCGAATACGCTGATCGTTTTCAAACCTCTTGTTTTTGCAAATTCACGTATGGCAATGATTTCTTCTTTTTTGTTGAACCTTTCGATATATGAATATATCAAAACAAAATTATGATCGAGCAAATTTGTTATTGGAATATATTTATCAAAATCAAATAAAAATACTGGATCCACATTTACAGATGCTTCTTTATTTGCAAATCGCTTAACAAATCGATATGTATTTTCGTCCCTAACCGAAAATTGCTTTATATTCTGAAATGCCTTTTCTACTTCTTGGGGTAAATAAGAAATTGCCTCCACCCCCGAAACTGTTGTAGCTCCACATGAAGCGGCGTATGTTATTACATTATTCGCAATCAACCCTTCGCCCAGCAAATTCTTGGAAAACCCCCAAGAAGTTTTTTGCAGACAACTAAACACCTCATCACTTCCGACCACTACCGTATCAAAAAGAATATCCCAGTTGTGTTCATTATCGGCGATGTTGAGATATTTTTGCTGATATTCGCGAAACATAAACCGCCGTTGCTTTGCTACAAACAAACATTTTTGAATAAAGTGAAATATATTTCCCTTTATAATAGTTTCAAATCTATCTATAGAATGTCTTAATTTTCCATGAAGTAACCTACCTGGCTTTATATCTACAAACAAAATATCAGCATCTGGACGTATTTTTTTTATTGTATGAAATAATGCAAATGCCTGTAAAAAAGAGCCATAGTTCGGCACTCTTTGCATAGACAAAATGCCAATTTTTGAAATAGGCTTGCAATCTTGCATTTTGGGACAACCTTTATTTCTTATCTGACATAGACATTTTCGTAAAATTTAGTTAATTTGTGACACAAAGAACAAATGTCATAACCTTTCTTAAGAAAAATATCATGATTATCGATCCGTGTTCTATCTTTAAATTCTAATATCTTATTTACCCAAATATCAGCACCATTATTTATGGGTAATTGCACAATATTGTCCGTCAAACAAACTTCGTTCGTTACCGTATCAGATAGAAGACAAGGCAAGCCAGCCGCTTGTGCCTCCAGCACAGAAACCGGAAACCCTTCATAAAATGATGGAAATACAAACATGTCTCCAGCCTGAAGTAATTCTGCAATATCAGAACGGACACCCAAAAAAATTATGTTTTCAGCAGATCGTTTTTTAGAAGCATATTTTTGACATTGACCATTCATATCATCTGCACCCACAAGCAATAACTTTGAATCAGGTATTTTAGATGCCAAGGCATCAAACACATCAATTAAAAACAAGTGATTTTTGGGAAGAGATAATCTTCCTACATGAATTAAAACAAATGTCTGATCCGTTATACCAATTTCAGACCTTATTTTTTTTCTCGATTCAGCATTGCACTTATTAAATTTTCCATAATCTATGGCATTAGGCCACAGATCTACATTTCCCTCGCCTGTCGTTTTTTTGCCAAAAAGCCAATAAGCTGCCATTTGTGAACAAGCAAACCGATGCGTTGCATATTTGTTAATCGAAGGTTTGATAAAATTTTTCGCCATATTTTTAAATGCAGTTTTTCCAAATGGAACACGTAAATACGCACTATGAGCGTGTGCTATTCGTACTGGTATTTTGGCACGATTAGCGTTTCTTAATATTATTCCACTCCATGCCATATGCGAATGTATAATTTTGTATTCTTGGTGCTTCAAAAAAAAATTATATAATTCACGATCAACAACGCCTGTCAATATCCTTTTTATATTCACACGTTTGAAATAATACATCTTGCCACCCAAAGACTCTATCTCATCATCAAAATGACCGCGAGTTTCTTTGAAGGTTAAAAAGTCAAATTGTACACGCTTGCGATCAATATTACGATAAATATTGATCAACAATGACTCGATTCCACCATGATTCATCTGTCCTATTACTTGTAGAATTCGTATTGCCTCCATGAATATTCCTTATCTTCTTTTTGATCTAATATTAATCATAACATTTAATATGCTAACATACAAAAAACCAATAGCACTAGATATCCTGTACAATGGAATTATTATTTTTTTTATATAAATAATTTCATTTTTCAAAGTACATGGAACAAAATAGTCATTATAAAAAATACCGATTTCATCTCTATTCACTTTTCCTTTATCGCAAATATATGGTACTATTCCATACTTGAGCATTCTGCACAAAAATATCTCCTTTAGGCCATCATTAAATAATTTATTTTTCATTAGCCAATCATAAATCCACAAATGGCAAGAAATTGGTGGGTATTCTTGCCAGGATAAATGTTTAAACATTTTCGTTCTTCTAGTTATCCCAATAGTCGTATTATCATAAATGTAAACAATCGTATTGAGAAATACCATTTTTTCTTGCTTTACTTGGAAAAAAAGCTGCACATTTACTATTAAATCTTCGCCAAAATTCAAACATGGAATGTACAAATCATTATAAAAAAGTTTGCGTCTATACATCTTCCCCCATAATCCACAACAAACAGAAGGCGAAAGAATGTAATCAAGTGGCTTTAAAAAAATATGTTCTGCAACAACAATTTTTTCTTTTTTTTCGTACGAAAATTTAACCGCCCCACAAACGATCTCTGCACTACTCTCACATTGTTTTTCATATAGGGAATGAATCGCATTTGGAGGTATTGTATCGTCACTATCAACAAATACAAGAAATTCACCTATTGATATTTTTACCCCAACATTACGTGCATGAGCAGCACCTGTATTTTCCTGGTGAATTACTTTTATTCTATTGTCCATTATTGCGTATTCATCACATATTGCAGGGCAATTGTCAGGTGAACCATCATCGACAAGTATGCATTCAAAATTAACAAAGGTTTGCGCTAGAATACTGTCGATACATCTACGCAAATACGATTCTGCATTATAGACAGGAACAATTATTGAAATCATGGGTATAGTATTTTCCATTAACTGACTTCTTTTTTAGAACTTAAAAAATGTTTCTTTAGATATTTTAAAAGAATAAAAATGCCATTTCTTTGATAAAATATGAATAACTTAACGACGCGTAAATCTCGTGCTTTAAGAAGCAGCCAAAATGTTCTTTTATAATAGGGCTTTACTGTTTGTTGATGTATCTCACAGTCTAATTTCCTAATACCTGCCAAAACAACAGCATACACACCTCGTAGCGATAGCCTAGCTTGTTTGTTTAGTCCTTTGGTCCTGAAAAATTTATATCTATCATAAAAGGCATCAAAACCATCAAAACGATTAATAGAAAACGCCTTCCCCATAATACTATCTTTCCTTTGGACATACATATACAGAATATCTGAAATGCTAACTATTTTTTCACATGCATCAAATACATAATGTATTGTAAATTCATCTTCTTGTATCCTACCAACTGGAAATCTTAAATTACTGAATATCCTATTTGCATATATCTTATTAACAACAGTTATATAAAACCAACTGTCCCTTACACTAAGCTTATTGAAGGCATCCAATTTTGTTAGCATCTCGTCCTTTATAATAGAAAATTTATCACCAACAGGCGTGTTGCTTTCATCGACAAATCTATATCCGCATATCACCAAATCCGAACTTTCACGCTTTGCGACAGAGTATAGTTTTTCATACATATTGGGCAAAATCCAATCGTCCGAATCTACAAAACCTATCCATTCACCCGTAGCAATATCAAGACCCGCATTTCTCGCACTGGATAGTCCACCGTTGGTTTTGTGTATCACTTTCACACGAGTGTCATTAATAGCGTATTCATCACAAATCTTAGGACAACCATCTGGTGAACCATCATCTACGAGTATGATTTCCAAATTGGTATATGTTTGCTGTAATATGCTTTCCAAGCATCGCCGTAGATATTTTTCTACTTTATATATTGGAACTATTATTGAGATAAGCGGCATGATTGTCATTTGATTTAGCAAGGTGTTATTCATGGTCTTAAATTACGGAATATTTATGCGGATAGTATTTTTTGTGCCAGTATTTTAAAGCACCAAATAAACCGTACTTTTTCGCCCTTTTAATCATGAAGAAAAACACAACAATAGTTTTCGAAAACGGACTATTTATTCCAAAAACATTATATATCTGTTTGAAAAACTTACTATTTCGTTGCTGTTCCTCGGAATGCCAGCTCCCTGCAAAATGATGAATAGCAACTGTGTTCTCAGTCGTATTATATTTGCCATCAATGAAATTTTTTGGACAAAATACATCATTTGGATAAAGAGTTAATCCATCAATTGTCTGCAATGAATTATTTAAAACTAATCCCCTTCTTAAGCAAGCCTCAGTAATAAAACTGACATTTGTCGTTAAATTTTGCTTCCCATCTGGTAAAATAAAACATCTGTCCCCATAGTCGGATAACAAATCATGAAACAAAGGAAATCCTTTTTCGCAGGCCATAATACCAGTAGGTATTGATTTTTCATTTTCAAATCCCGAAAATGCTTGATGAACAAGATAATCATCTATTGGTTTTACCAATTCGACATCTGTATCCATGTATACACCTCCGCAATTGACCAATGCATACAATCTGATATAATCACTTACAAAAGCGAATTTCTTAGCTTCATAGGCTTCCTTGCAATATCGATTGGAAAATACATCAAAATTCGTTTCATCCCATTTTTTAATAGCATAATCGGGACAAAATTTCTTCCAACTTTCTATACAGTTTTCTGCTAGCACTGGTAAAGGATTTCTGCCAATCCAAACATAATGTATTACTCTTGGAATCATTAGCAAAACTCTCTCATTAGTATTTCAGCAATTTTTGCACTCGCCGTACCATCGCCGTATGGATTTACCGCATTTGCCATTTTAGAATAGGTAATACTATTATCCAGCAACTCTTTCATGGATGATACAACAGTGTCATATTGAGTTCCGATAAGCATAGCAGTTCCTGCATCAATTCCTTCTTGTCGCTCCGTTACATCACGCATAACCAATACAGGCTTGCCCAAAGCAGGAGCTTCTTCTTGTATTCCGCCAGAATCGGTTAATACATAATAACACTTTTCCAGAAGGAAAAGCAAAAAAGGATAGCCAAGTGGTTCCAATAAAAATACATTTTCTTTGTCTCCCAATATACGATTAACTGGCTCTTGCACAAGCGGATTGAGATGCACAGGATAAACAAACTGCACATCTTGGTATTCCCTGGCAACCGTGGAAATTGCTCGGCAAATCTGCTCAAACCCAGGGCCAAAGCTTTCGCGACGATGGCCAGTAACTAGGACAACCCTATTAGAGAAATCAAGAAATTCGAAAAAATTCTGATATTCTTCCAAATTGTTATTATTTTTCATTATATCTAAACCTAAATACAATGCATCGATTACTGTATTCCACACCATGTATACATTATCAGTTATGCCTTCGCTTTTTAAATTTTCTACAGCCATCAATGTCGGAGCAAAATGATAATTCGCAATATGTCCAGTAATAATGCGGTTCATTTCTTCGGGAAATGGAGAATATGTATTGCCACTACGTAGACCCGCCTCAAGATGAGCGACTGGAATTTTTTTATAAAATCCTGATAATGCTCCAGCCATAACGCTGGCAGTATCGCCTTGAACGAAAATCAGATCGGGAGAAAGCACATCTAAAATTTCCTTCAAACCCAATAAGCAGCGGGCCGTTATGTCAAATAAAGTTTGCTGTGGCATCATAAGATTAAGATCATAATCATAAATTAAATCAAAAAAAACATTGATTTGATCTAACATTTCTCGATGTTGCCCTGTTGAGCATATTTTTACGTTAAATAAATCAGGATATTTTTGCAGTTCTTTTATAAGGGGAGCTAATTTTATAGCTTCTGGACGTGTCCCATATATAAATAAAATTGTTTTCATATTTCTACTTTTAAAATGTCTCTATTCGACACCCTTAGTGCAGTGCAAAAATAGTATAAACAGGGACTAAGCATTATAAAACGTATTATTTTTTGCTTCAAAGAAATATAAGTGTCAAGCAAAGAAACATCTATATTTTGCATTATGATTTTTCTCAAAACGTAAAATTCATCATTATAATTTTTGTGCACTACATACCATTGATATAAGATATAAGTAAATCTAATTTTTCCAATTTTAATATCTCTTTGAATCTTTTTGCATTTCTCCATTGAGATCATTCTATCCAAGGCAACAAAAGCCGTTTTTGCGGCTTCCGTTAAGCCGCACTGTGTTGTTACAGATTGAGGATTGTAGAAATAATTATAATAATATGTTGATGAATAAACCACTTTTTTTATATGCTTAAATACCTCATAAAAAAGCATTACATCTTCCATATATTTTATTGCTATATCATATCGAAAATTATACTTGGAAAAAAATGCCCTTTTTACCAATTTATTAAAAGAAAAGCCACCAAAACAGCCAGGAACAAACATTTTTGATATTGCTTCTTCACCATTAAATATTGATAATTCATTTTGTATGCATTCTGCTTTTTCCGCATTATCCCCTCTTATCACACGAATTCCGCATATTGAAACATCTGCGCCATATTTTATGGCATTCTCATACAAAACCTGAAACATTTCAGCGTCACACCAATCATCACTGTCAACAAACCCAATCCATTCCCCACATACAACATCCAAACCTGTATTTCTTGCAGCAGAAACACCAGCATTTTTTTGGTGAATAACAATTACTCTGTTATCTTTTTCAGCATATTCATCACATATAGTTGGACAATTATCTGTCGAACCATCATCAACAAGTATACATTCAAAATCGGCAAATGTCTGTACCAAAATGCTATCAACACATCTTCGCAAATAGGGTTCGACATTATAAACAGGGACAATTATTGAGATTACGGGCATTTCATTTCCCCAGAAACGATTTCGCTTAACTTGCAAGCATTTCGAATACTTTGGAACTTATCGAAAACCGATTGCCAGTCAATATCTTTGTCCATAACGGAAAAATCAAGATCCATATATCTGCCTTCAACTCCAAATAATTGGAATATAGAATCAAATCTGGTATTATTTCCCCAGAGAGGTATTACCCCAAACCTTTTCCCGAAAAAAAGCGAGAAAATCGTGCAATGATAAGAATTGGATATCACATACTCGGCATGTTCCAAAAGATAAATCCACTCTGGAATCGTCGCATATGTTTTTTCATAGTCATCTTTCCGAGAATTTGCAGTAACATATACAATACCAATATTTTTGCGTTGAACCCAGTCATAGATGGTTTGAATAGAAAAGTCAAATGTATTACTCACCAAATACAAAAAGCAGTATGGTTTATCAGGTTTCCTTATGGATTCTTCTCTATACAAAGAACGGTATATATCCACATCCATTAACAGAGTCGGATCGGGAACCCATTCGGCATTATCGATACCGCATTGCCTGCAAATATCCACCCCTGATTTTTCCCTAACTGATACATAATCGAATTTTTTTATCAGGGGCATAAAAATATTTATGAAATCGGCATTCAGTTCCTCTTTTTCTTTTCCAAAGCTCGCCGCATAGGAAATTCTCTTTATTGACGTGTCCCCGAAATATAATAAATAGGCCTTAATTATATTCGCCGCCTTATCAACTAACCCGCCAAATATGCTTATGTTCCATACTTGGTCGGAACCGACAATATACATATCCGCCGAGGGTGGGTTCTCGACAAGTTCCTTATATGAGTAATATATTTTCTCGGATTGCTTGATATGTTTGTCCATAAATACGTCAAAGTAGCGTGGGTTATCGTATTTTTCCTGCACATCGGCACTCTTACGGACACGCTTTTGTTTTTGGCATAAGAGAAACATGTATAATTTTACTGGATTAAAGGCCTTTAGTATTTTTTTCCAGATTGGCGTTTTAATGTAATCATTCCTTGGATCATACCGTATCAAATAGGCATCGTGCCCAGCATCTCGCAGGTATTTTTGCAACGCATAACACTGCAATATTTGCCCGTAGTTATCATCATCCCACCAGAATGTCATTATGCCGATTTTCACAAGTCACCTACTTTCCTCTGACAAGCGATTTAACAAAATTAAGCAACCTTAAACGACGCAAAATTACAATAATCACTTTCTTCATTAGATTTGATAGTGAGGGTTTGGGTTTTCCGTATTTCAAAAATGCCTTTTCAAAACCACCTTTATAAAATTTTTCGAAAAATTTTTGTCGATTTTTGTTGTATTTGGGCGAATGATCTACATGAGCCACATTTTTCACTATTTGAAAATTTAATGCTTCTTTATATATCATTCCTGACATTTCATGTATGACCCTTTTTGCCTTATCAGTATTTACAGTAACAATCGATCCTCCCATTTTATTTTCTGGATCCAAACGTTTTAACACGTCCATAAATAATGCCGCAAAAAGATCCGCTAGTGAAAAATCACTAATACGCGGTATTTTCGCATATTCACAGGTATAGCATGATTTTCTCTGAAATAAGTTATGAAGAAAACCTTGTCGGTAAGACGAATCCTTAACTTCTTGAAGAATAAAAGAAGCATCACTAAATTTGATTATACGTTGTGGGGGCCAATATTGGATCATTTTTGTTCTTTCATAATCTATTACTTTTTTTCCCGTTTTCTTTTCCATTTCACCTATATATACGCTCAAAACTTTTTGCGATGGTACCCCATGGCATATTATATCACAAGTAATTAAATTATCGTATTCATTTTTTAGAAAAGCGTATAGCCCAGCAATTTGACAAGGTGTCCCTGTATAAAGAACTAAACACCCAGATTTTAACATTTCTTCAGTCTGACTGTATGTTTCCCCGATATCACTTTGCACATATTTAGACCCACACATGGGGTATACACCGTCAACTGTATCAGCCATGGTATGGTATACTCGTTCAAGATCTTTTCCAACAGCACCAAAAACAACCCCACCTTGCCGTATGACATACTCAGAAACAGCAAATCCCATACCGCCCGACGCAGAACGCTTGCGCACTGCCTCATCCAATATATAACAAGCATAAGCGTCAGGCTCATCCAGTAAACTCGAATGCAATTCCTTTGCATTTTTTCCAATAGGACAAGCCCTTACGCAAAGACCGCAATTATTGCAGATATTTTCTGCAACCTGCGGATATCTAAACCCCTCCTGATCCTCAAGCAACTTAATACACTTTTTAGGGCAGGCATTTGCGCAGGCATAACAGCCGTAACATCTATCTTTTAGGTTATTATCTTTTAAAATCATTTTTCAATATTCCTTTCGTTTGTTGCTCATAGTACATTCGCAGTATCCCAAACCCGCTGTTTATACTCCGGCATGATATTCTCCAAATGCTGCCTAACTTCGCCTTCATTGGACAGCATCCATTCGAACGCATTCGCCAGAGCCATATCATCGGATAAATTTTGCGATGAGACGACATAATTTTCCGTAGTGCCAAATAAATCTTGAGCGATTCCCAGCGATTTTATCGAATACCCTAAAACTAAAGTTGGGACGCAAGACGAGTATGCGGCTATGGTAGAATGCGTTCTGGCACCGATGTACAGCCTGCACTTTGAAATAATATATTTAAGCTGCGGAGCAGACAGTTCCTGGTTGTCGATAAGAATAACACGGCCGCTGTCTTGATACTTTTCGAAAAGCACGGACAGCGCCGACAAATCGGTATTGTTCATGACATGCGGAATAAAAGCTATTTTTAGCACAGTATTACTTAATACGTATTCCACAAGATTATAATAAGCGCGTAATATCTTTTCCTTGCCGGCAACATATACATCCCCCAATATCAAATCGCTTAAATTCACCCCCACTATGTTACCTTCCTCCCATTCCTGCGGAAGCGCCGTCTCCTCTGGAGACATCACAAAGGCCGGATCGGGATAAAGATGGATTTTTTCTTTCGGAAAATACTCAAGAAAATTATTATAAGTCAACGACTCCCTTACCGTAAAACAATCAGACGCAGAAACATCGGATATAACACTATCGTCTATATGTGATTTTTCAAGGGAACAATTGTAAAGGCAATATTTGGTCTTTGTATGCTTCCTATCCAACATATTTTCTATATGGAACTGTTCCACAAAATTACCGTATGTTTTATCATAGTTGTCGCCAGCAATCCTTATAACCAAATCCTGCTTTCTATTATATCTCAAACACTTATACAATCTCACAAAAACGGATGCTTGTTGAAATTCAAATTTGGATAATACCTTTTGCGTTATATTTTTAATTGAATATTTATACATTTTAGGTTTGCGATTAATATACTTGTCCACGCCTGACATGCTTTTTACTACTACTTCCACAGGGTCGCCAGATAATGCTACCGTTATAAAGCTGTCTGGATACTTTCTTTTCAAAATTGCAATTGTACCTCTTACCAATGCCTCCGAGCCTTTGTTGTAATTCATTGCGTTAATGATGATCATAATATTCATGGCTTAACCATTTTTGCCCTTATCCAATTTTTCAATAAATCTTTTTCTTGCTTATTCAATCCAACCCGATACATCAAACAGCCTATGCTTAATGTTGAAACGACACAGGATAGTAATAATCTGCTCCAATCACTAATAAAAATATTGTGTATAAATGCAGTTATAAAAACAGATCCTACCGCGAGAATAAGTATTGGCACAATTACTTCACGAAAGAAACCCATAATTGGAAGTTTAATCCTGTTGCTCAAAAAAAATATACGCCAAACAAGAATTAAAGCATCCAAACCAAGTCTAATAATCAAAACCCACGCAGGGCTAAAACCCAACCATAAAGCAATAAGCGATAAAGGCACGTTGGCAAATATAAAACAGCTAATGATAAGCTGATATTTCTTTATATCTCCAGTTGCCTGTATTGACGTAACTAGCGGACCTGCTATAGCACCTATTAACGAAGAAAGCAATATTAATCGGGTCAATATTACTGCGTATCCAGGTACATAGCCTAACCAAATTTGTAACACAAAATCTGCATTCAAATACAAAGGCAACACAAAGAAAAGCAAAAGACAAAACGAGGTCTTGGATGTCCTGAATATAAGCCGCATAAAGTAGTCATAATCGTTTGCGGCATACGATTTAATAAGTTGCGGCCTAAACGCGGTTTGAAAATTGCCAACAAAAGAATAAATGGCCGTATTTACCCGCGTCGCTATTCCCATGGCCGCATTTATCGTAACGCCATGAAATATATTTAGAAGAATACTTGTCCCATGAAAATTGCCTATATTTGCGAACCCGCCAAAAAGACTCCAACCAGAAAAGCCTACAATTTGCTTGTACAAATCTTTGTTTCTGCAATACCGAAAATGCGCTGTCTTAAACGTCCTGTTGCAATATATCTTTTTTACCAAAAAACTAATAATACTGACGACACCAACAAGAAAGGCATAAACGATCAGTTTGTCTAACAGGATTACTGGCAATAAAAAAACTATTCCCAGCCTAAGCATTTCGTTGACAATGCTGAGTTTTGCCAAAACAGACATTTTTTCATGGGCAATAATCGTAGCCCCATATGGAACTTGCAAAATGCCTATCGCCGTTGTCGCAACGGAAAATTGATACACGACAAAGGCTGCCGTCTGTCTTTCGGGCGGTATGTTAAGCCATGTACGAAAAAGCCATAAGCCCACGGTTTGGGCTAGCACAATAACCAACAGGGCAATTAGCGCATGGATAACAAGGCTAACGCTGTATACGTCCCTTACCTGTTCCGTGTCGTTCTGCCCTAGGGCAAAATTAAGGAAACGCTGGGTTGCGGTTGTCATGGCATTGTTTAGAAACGCAAACAAAACGACAACGCCGCCCACTACGTTATAAATGCCGAAATCCTCTACCCCAAGGATTTCCAATACTATCCGCACGGCGTACAGGCTTACCAACATGCTCACCAGTTGCCGAAAGTAGAGCATTAGGGTGTTTTTGACTATGCGGGTGGTGTTTGAAGGCATTTATAGTTGCATTGGCTCGCCGGATTTAACAATTTGATCTACCAAAGACACCGTAGGGATCAAAATCAATTTTCAAAAAATCATGATGTTTTGTCAAAGTTTTCTTGTCTTTTCGGAATATCATCAATCTCGTTTTTTTATAGCTATATCCAAATAACTATGATAAAAGCCATTTGATATGTCTGAAAGCACAAATTTACGCAAAAAATTACTGTACTTAAATTCCTTAGTATTTACTGAAGCAAGTGTTTTTAAAAATGATCGCATATCATAAACTTCCATGTCGCTACATTTAATATTCAGCGCTAACTCAAATTCATGAAAACTCGCTCCACGCCCAAATCTCATAAATTTCATTTCATCACAACCGATATCTTTACACATATCTCTTGGGCTAAATTTGGAGTACTTCATGGCAATTTGATCTGGCAACCAATGATAAAAAGGCAATATACTTGAATGATCATCATAAAAATACAACCTATTCGGTGTGTCAATAACCACAAGAAAACCGTTTTTGCTTAACATATCCCACGCTAATTTTATGGATACAAGTCGTTCATCGTATGTCATATGTTCAAGTGTTGCTGAAAATATAATCATATCAAATTTATCATTTATTTCATTTACAGATAGAGCATTTATTGGTAATAGTTTTACTGGCAAACCATATAATTCGCATCGTTTTCTTGCAACAGATATATCATCTACATCGATACTTGTTAGTTCACAACCTTGCTCTGCTAATGGCACTGTGAAACTGCCTGTGCCACACCCTATTTCAAGAATTTTACTTTGCTTTAATGAAATTATTGTATTAATCCACGGTATAACCGTTGTTCTAAAACGAAAAAGCCTTCTACTAATATGATTCTCCATATCATTTTTACCAATGTCTGAATCTAAGTATCCATTTTTAAAACGAGAAAAAAAGTGTTCGGATAAGCATTTATATAATTCTTCTTTTTTGCTGTCATTGATTTCGCAAAAATATTTTTTCACTTGGTTAAATGATTTTCTGTACCTTTGATTTAACAGCAATCGAACCTTGTTGGAATTTGCAATTCTTTTAATTTTGTCTTTTTTCATCGTCGATGTTTTTGTCCTCCTTGATTTCCCATTTTTTCAGCACGATTTTTTGCCAAATCGCAGGCGGATAGCAGTTCTAACACCACTTCCCCATAAAGGCAGCTATAGCCGAATCAGTTCGCCAAATTTAACTATTTGATCTACCAAAGGCTCCGATGGATCAAAGTCATTCTTAGAAAAGACATGTGGCTCTATCAAAGTTTCCTCTCCTCTTCGGAATGCCATCAACCTCACTTCCATTTCAAACGATACGTTAGTATCATCGTTCATAACAATTGCGATATCAATATCACTATTTTCTATTTGGTTACCTCTCGATATGAACCAAATAGCCATGCATCGGAAAAATTTATTCTGTTTTCCCTAAGACGAAGAAGATAATCCCGGCTTAGCTTTAAAGCATCTGTTTTATCCATGCTCTGCACTCATTTATTTTGGCTATCCATATCATTTGCAAACTCAATTGTGCAAAGCTTATAAAAGCTTTGCTTATAATCGTCATACCTTGCTCTGATATTGAACCTGGAAATACTGTCTAATTGCATCTGCTGTTCCTCAGTAATGGCAGGCTCATTTTTTCAGCGATGCGCCTCAAATCATGTATCAAGGGAGGATATTCACCTGTAGCTTTTATATACAAAGCTTTGAGCAACTTTTCAATTGTCAAATGTCCTATAAACAAAGCCCAATCACAATGCTTCGTCGCATACATATCATTCATAGTTTCAAAATCTTTGTCATAGCTATTAACCCACGACTTTATGACTATATCCTTATCCATGCAGGCGAATTCCTTTCGCGACGACGTCGCCTGAAAAAGGCCTCTTGGCCGTCTTTCTAGACAACGAGGTCTATTTTCTGCTCGCCGATTTTGTCGCAGATCATTTGCCTTATTTTTATTTCCTCCATCGAGGCCGATTTTGCCCGACAAAATGCCTATGTCGATGTCGCCGCCTTTCTTGGCGTCGTCCGCGCGCGAGCCGAAAAGCCAAAGGCTGGCCGCGGGATCGGCGCTTTTTACCGCGTCTATCACTGCGTTTTTTCAAGCTCGGTTAGCCGCAACTTTGCTCCTTGCCAATGCAATGCGGCCAGCGGCCCAAAGCCGCTGATTCCGCATTAATTATATCGCCACCTGCTTTTTTGTCAGGCAAAATTATTTATACCAAATGCCAATAACTTTTTAATAATTGCTTATACAATACACTATTGCTATGCAAAAAGGCGGCAATTCATTATCCGAATTGGGCACGGTATAATACTCTAGAATATCCCGCTTTCTTTGATCAAAATCTTCTTCAAAAAGCCCCGATAACTCAATTAACGCTTTTCTTGCCCGAATAAGCAGAAGGGAATTCAGGTTTAACCTATCAATCGTTGTCTTGCCGTTTTTTTTCGATGAGCCTATTTGCCCGCTTACGCAATAAGAAAATGTTTCTTCACAGTCTTTATCCAATGGCGATACAAAATCATTTTCATCATACCAGCCATCTTTATTATGGCCGCAATGCTCATTTCTGTCTTCAATCCCGTTGCACGACACAAGCATATTGCTATAATCAAGCGTTAGGGTTGGATTTCTTGATTGAGGCTTGATGTGCTCAATATGCGAATTGCCAGGCTTTATGCGCTTCATGCAGTAACAGCAGAGATAATACTGCTCGAAAAAAAGCGAAGCCTTTAAGCTCTTTTTTGCGCCTGCAGAAATATTTTCATAGATGGCGTCTCTTTTGTGCTTTCTTTTAAATTCGCTCTTGAAATCCAGTAAAGCCTGAGGTTCTTTTGATTTAACTATGTGCTTCATGCAGAGAGCTCAGCTTTTGCAAGCAGAAAATTAATCTTTACCACATCTTCATGAAGCGAATTGGTGATTTCTTCAAGTCTCGATGCTTTTTCCTTGCTTGCCTTATAGTCGCCGTTCTTGTAATCGTCATACATGGAATTAATTAGCATTTTTGTTTTCAGGTTAAGGCTTGCGGCGCCCATATAATCTTCAAGAATGTAATTGGAATCCCAGCCAATCAGCGTATTTATTTTTGAATAGCAAATCTTGCCTTTATCGGTATTTAAAGAATATATATTAAAATCTTCCATGACTTCGCCCAAAACCTGGGGTGAATGGGTAGTTATTATAAACTGAATGCCAGGAAAGGTCTTTTTAAGCTTTCCCAAAATCTCTCTCTGCCATGCCGGATGCATATGGAGTTCAATTTCATCGACTAATGCCACGCCTTCCCCTTGAAGGGGATTTTTCCTTGACGGATTTGCCAGCGACAATCTTCTTGCAAGATCGCCGATTAAGGCAAGGGTGCATTTTTCGCCATCAGAGAGCTGCTCAATGGATAAGGTAGTTTTATCCTTGTTTATTTTCATTGATAATGGGCTTCTTTCGATTCGCAAATTATCGAATCCATCAAACATATTTGCTATTGCATTGCGCACCGCCTTTAATGAGACATCTTCATAATTTTTCTTTTCGCGAACTTTCTGCTGATTCTCAAAATCTTCCTGATATCTAAACCATTCAAAAAAGGTTCTAAAATCAATGCGGTTTTCTATGGCTTTTTCAAAGGCAGCTTCCCTGTCAAAAATATGCTTGGTTCTTATCCGAAGCGGAACGTCAAGGACCAGCCTGTTAACTCCGTAATTAACAAAAATAGGGATGTTTTTATTGGGATCTGAATACTTCTCCTCAAAATGACCGGCAAGGGCATCAAGGGAGCGCTGGATGTGGGTTCGCTTTTTTGCCTTTCTTTCCATCGAGCGATAATATTCAACATAAAAATTATCTGCAGAAACAAGCCCAGCGCATATACTGCATATCTCTGCATCTGCAGAGATATCAGAAAGCTCAATATTGATTCCTTGCTTAAATTTATGTTTCACGATTTTATTGATTACGTTTGAAAAAAGTAAATTGATTCCCCGAAGTATGCTGGATTTTCCAACGCCGTTTACTCCAAAGAAAACTGCGGACTTTCCGCCTAATTCAAATTTAATATTCCCTATACCCTTAAAGTTTGTAAACTCAAGCGTGTCAATTTTCATTTGCAACCTGTTCCTCTGTTGACCGGCATGTCGGCTTTTCTGGCATTGACCTGAAATTATACGCCATTTTCGCCGGGCGGCCGGCGCTGCCTTCCGCTTTGCGGGGCTTTTTTTCGGCTGCCTCGGATTGCGCCGCCGTTTCGGCGCCGTCGCCTTGGCGCTGCCGCTGAACTGCGCCGCTGCTTCGGCGCCGCCTCAGCCAGCGCCGGGCGGAACGAGCCACAGCGGCGGCGGCAGGGCAGGGCTTCGCCGGCGGAGAGGCTGG
>JGI24694J35173_10001020_pt1 | contig 26155 bp, 24 predicted proteins | sample TergutCo191P1_FD_35173 | JGI IMG/M metagenome (IMG submission 35173) | reverse complement strand
TTAAGTTCATACGCACCCAAGCCTTAGAAATTTCCACATCAAGTTGCGAATGCACATCTTTTCCCGTAACCCACGGTCGCACCAAAGGAATCACTTTATCACCCATCCACCACCAGCAAACTGGACCTGTCACATCACGCTTGCTGCTCATTAAAGATGTATAACGTACCGTCCACGGCCCCTGATCGTAAAAATATATTTCAGGATAACTTTGCCTATTCGTGTCTGTGCCCCTTACATCAAGAAAACTTTGCAAATATCCGTTATCGCCAATACGCATTGCTCTGTACGGATGATCGTCCTGCGCTTGCCACACGGTCATGCAGGAATCTGCATCGTTATTTTTTAGTAGCATTTCTATTGTCTTATCAATATCGTCGGAAGTATTCATAAGCGTATTGCCTAGCAAAATCGTAACAATACCAATGTCTTCATTCAAAAGCATATGTGCCGCTTGCACGCCATGCAGAATAGCATCGCCGTGATTTGTAAACGCCTGCGCTAATTCCGGCGGGCGGTCAATAATTTTGGCTTTATAGCGCAAAGCTTCTGTTTTTATCGAAGAACATTCAGTTGAAACAAATACCTCGTCAATATAGTGTGCATTTTTTGCGGCTTCAATTTGCCAGGCTAAAAAACTTTTACCTTCAACAGTAATAAGATTCTTATTTTCAATTGAAGTATTGCTGCCTTTAGCTGTTATCAGTGCAATGTTTTTCATATAGAAACTCCTTTTGACTTATCAATGGCTACTAATAGATGCTCACTTAGATATATATCCAACATCTCTGCAAACGAATAAATCATATTCTCTCTCAATTTGCTACGCAATAAGCTTGTTACTATCGCATCGTAACTGTGCATAACCGAACATATAATTGCATCAAATGCAACATTGGGCGGTTCATCATTTAATTTATGAATTTTCAAGTTTTTATAGCTATTTTCTGTGCTATTTGAATCTATAAGATATAGTTCAATATCATTATTTGAAGCTAATAATTTATCGATAATTATTTTGCCTATAATGCCAACCCCATACAAAGCAACATTCTTAAGACAAAGCTCATCAAAAATGGCAAGCATAGTTTCTGGCGCAAAGGACTCTATGTATCTTGCCACCAATTGTGTTATAAATGGAATAGAGTTGTCTCTCATCAAATCAAATAATCGTGACTTCGTTACGTTACAGTTTTTAGGAGCAAAAATTTTATTACCGTTTCTAAGAGTAAAAATTGCTTGCCCATTATATGTGGCAAGTGGCTTATTATCCAATGGATTCCATTTGCTAAGATTATTTAATGCTTCTTTAAACATCTGATAAATAGCATATTGATATGCAACTCCATTTCGCCTAGTTATCATATCGCTACCCCCCCCTAAGCTATAATCTATTCCATAGAGATATTTTAGAATTAGTGCTGATGAAGATATAGGCGAAATAACAGCATCAAAATGAAATAGATAGCGAATTACTTCAATAGGATAGCAATTAAGCTCTCTGTCAAGCACATAAACATTTGTATAACCGGCTTTTATTAAAGTATTTCTTATGCGCTCAGATTTTCTCAGACTGAGGGTTCTAGGATGTTCTTTAATAATGATTTTAGTATCATAATTGCAATAGTTATTTAGCGAATCTATATATAGTGAATTTTCGTCATTTATGCTTATGCCACCAATATCCGATGCATATTGCAATGCCAATACAACGCATTTAGAACATTCTCCTTTTTTTTGTCCCGCAAATTGCTCACTTAATTTGACAATGCGCATTTTATCTTCCATATTGCCTTCAAGAACATCTGCTATTGCTTGTAGCAAATATTGTTTGGGGGTTACATCAAGCGGTATCGCATTCAGCAGACCGTTAGAAAAATCAATTGGCAATATTAATCTAAGCAAATCTATTTTAGAATATTCGCTTCCAATAGCAGAATCTATTTTAAAGTATGTTTCACCATAAACTATAATTTTCGCATTTTGCGATAAAAAAGTTAAAAGCCTAAATATTTGGCTATTTCTAATAACATATAATTCATCAAATTCATTAATTTCCAACCTGCTGAATATTTCGTGCTTGCATTCATCAATATTTCCTTCTAAAAAACTATTTTGCAAGCCACGCTGAATACCGGAGCAATCAATAATGCTGGTAAAGTTGTGTGTACTCAACATTTTCATTATTGTTTGCACTATTCTATGAGATTTTCCTAAATCATAAGAAACGGCATCCCAAATTATAGCGTAATCCTGGCAACTTTCATTAGGATTGCGTTCGTTATCTTGCTTAATCATAGCAATACATGCTAAAGCATTATGCGGCGAAGAGACTACATATAGTCTTGTTTTATGTTCATTCATAATTCAACCTCTCCTGTAATGTGGCAAAAATCAACGCCATTCACTTCCGCAGCCAATCTGTCTTCCTCCGCATCGCCAAAAAACAAAACTTCTTTTGGCTTCAAATTATATTTCTCCAAAAGATATTTAGTCCACACATCTTTCTTTGTAGGCGAACCCAAAATCTCCTTAAAGCAATCTGACAAACCTTTCTTATTTGCAATAAGCTTCATCTCTTCTGTTGGCGTTCCGCTTATAACAAACAACATCAAGTCTTGGTCATAAGCTTTATGTATAGCCTCCACGGCTCCTTTTACAAAAGGCGAGTCTATAACCTTTTGGAGAACAAGCTTGGAAAATTCTTTTGAAAGTTCCTGCACTTTTTCTTCGTTTATTTCCTCGCCAAGAAGCTCCTTATGAAAATAACGAAACTTCTCAAAACGAGATACCCCGCCATGCGCCAAATGGTATTCAGCAACTCGCCTCTCTACTTCTGCGCCGTATTTGCTAAACATCTGAGCATAAGCCTCTGTTTTAACACCAACGGAATCCGTAACTACTCCGTCCCAGTCAAAAATAATCGCCTTGTATGGAATCATATAAATTTATTTCCCATATTTCAAATACTCCAAAAGCTTGGTTATCCCTTGCCCGATATCAATATACGGATTCGCAATTAATTTAAGGCTTTCTTCAAGGCTATAACTATGCGGAATTATAGCATATTGATATTTTTCCTCATTATCAAAAGTTATTTTTATGTTCTTGCCGGTAATAGATTTTATAATATTTATTAAATCAGCTATTTTATGTTTTTCCAAACCGGTTACGGTTAATCTGGAGTTTCTAAATTTATCGTCAAGAGAATCCACGGTTAACCTAGCCGCATCTCTAACGTGGATGTATTCTCTAACATCGCTGTCTTTGCCAGAAATAGAACATTCCCGATTTTCAACGAAAGCCTCAAGTATTTGCTCAAGCCTGTTGCTATCTGTACACCTCTCTCCGTAAAGAGAGCCATAACGTAAAATAACAAAATCCAAACCGTATATTCTTTGATAATCATCTATGTAACTTTCGCAAGCTCTTTTTGAAGAGCGGTAAAACCCGCCTTGATTGGAAAATACATAAACAGATGAAGCAAAAATAAATTGCCGAACATTATTCAAGCGGCAGGCTTCCAATAAATTCACTGTTCCGAGAATATTGCTTAGAACCGTATCTTGTGGATTTTCAATGCATTTTCCTAATCCAGCCATTCCTGCGAAATGAAAAATGTAATCAATATTTTTTGTGACTTGTTTTAACAACTCAAAATCCGTTACATTTCCGATAACCATTTTCTGATTTGGCTGTTTGTAGGGGCTATCCTTAATATCAAACAGAATAACCTCATAGCCTCTCAGAGTTAATTCATCGGCAACGTGGCTGCCTAGAAATCCCGCTGCACCTGTAACCAAAACTCTCTTCATTTTTCATTCTCCAAAATATTTTTCACTGCATCAAGCTCTTGTTTTATCCTAGATTCTTTCGCATAGCTCCCAATATGCGAAGTTAAGACAACATTGTCAAATTTAGCCAATTCTCCGTTGTAAGGCTCCTTTTCAAAACAGTCCAAGGCTGCTCCGGCAATGCGATTTTCAGATAAGGCGGCAAGCAAAGCATTTTCCTCAACCAAACCTCCACGCGAAACATTTAGCAAAATAGCAGTTTTCTTCATTTTGGCTAATGCCTCTGCGTTTATTATATATTTTGTTTTTGGCGTTAAAGGGCAATGCAAAGTTATAATATCGGATTCTTTAAATAAACAATCCAGTGCCATTGAGACTGTGTTACATAAATCGTTGTAAATAGCTTTGCAGCCAAAAGCCTCTACGTAATGCGCAACCTGCCTGCCTATGCGTCCGTAGCCTATTATGCCGATTGTTTTTTCGGAAAGCAAGCTCCCCATAAATTTGTCGAATTTCCCATTTCGGATATTTCTGTCTGTTGCGGAAACTCTGCGCAAAACATCAAGCATAAGCCCTATTGTCAATTCTGCTACGGCTTTTGTTGGTGCATCAGGGGTGTTCCAAACTGGAATTCCCAATTCCTTGGCAGCCTGCAAGTCAACATTGTCCATGCCAACGCCGCAGCGAGAAATTCCTTTTAAAAATGATTTTGCCATTTGCAGTGTTTCTTTTGATATTTTTTCAGTGCCGGCTATGAGATAGGCAGGCTTGTGCTCTTGCAACAGTGATTGGAGTTCGCTTTCTTGCAGGGTTCTTTTGAAAGGGTTTAAAATACATAAGAAACCATTTGGCAGGCTATCTGCTTTGCCGAAGGACGAAGTGGTGATTAGAATATTTTTGTTCATTTTTACCTCGGATATTAATTAAGAAACAACTTGTCAAAATCAACTCTCTCAAATGCCTCAAGTGCACCGCCACGTGTTGCATTGTATATTTTGATATTATGTGATTTGCAATACTCATAAGCGGTATTATATGCAGAATTAATTATATCAATTGGTATAGTATAGATTTGTGAAGGCTTATAGCGATTATCAAAATGATCTTTCGTATCTCCAAAGAAGATTTCTCCATTGAGCTTAACCACAGGCATATTAGTATTATCAACACCAAGCAAATATATCTCACTAAATCCCATATATGCCGCAAGCTGCAAGCAGTCGTATGTTATTGTCGCACCCCATTGCATAACAAATGGCTCTTCGCTAAAACTTGGTTTCCTGTTAGGTCTCCAACAGACACGTTTATCAGAACAATAAAAATAAAAATTTGTCAAGCAAAAATCATCTACACTAAAAATTGAAGGTAATTCATAAAACGCTGGACATTTTATATTTTTTTGTATTTCTGCGTATGCATCTTTAAATACTTCATCATCGTGATTACAATAATATGATGGTCGCCATTCTGTTTTATCGAATATCAAAAATATCTTATTTGTGGCAAATGTAATTTCATTTTTTAGTTTATCCAGATCACTAGCCAATAAGCTAGGGCCATTACCTATAATAAAACAACGTTCACCCTTATGCTTATCTTTTAACTGCAAAAAACGATTGTAATTAAATCTCATTAATATACACATATCCCAGCCTAAGCAAAATACCGAACTGTCAGAGTATATTTCATAATTCAACAATTGACGCAATACATCTTTATTCGCATGCCAAGAAACTATGGAAATAAGGATAACAGCGTTAGCAGTATTTATTTCAGATAATGCATAAACTTGTTTATTATGGAATATTTTACCTTGTTTGTTTTGATCGCTATCAATAAATCCTTCAATATAATCATCAATATCAATATTGACAAGATATTTGTACATTTTACAAATATGCTCCCAATTTGCGCCAGTGCCCCAAACATATATTTTTGCTCCCAGAGCAATTCTAGGGGACATTTTTCCTAATTCAGTACGAAAATCAAATATATTCATAAACACTCCGTTTTTCAAAATGTAACATAGGCCACTTTACATTGCGATAACTGCAAAAAGGAATATGATGAACCGTAAGCAAAGTTTTTTTCATATAAGTTTATATCGCCTTTACCCATTAACATATTCTCCTATTTCCCGTTTGCTGCGAGCCCATTTCAAAGTATGCCTATGTTTTACATCGCAATATCCGCAGAACGGAACTCGTCTCGTTACGAATTCGGCTATTTCTTCATAACTTTTAGCTTTATGAATATCAATGCTATTCTCATCGCTAATCTCCAAACTCTTGTCAAACGCCTCGTTAAAATAATGTGCGTAAGGAATAATTGAGCAAGTGTATAGCCTCCCGTTCTTCAGAGAAATTGTGTCATTGAGATGGTAACAAGAAATAAACTGATAACTATCTACATTCCTTTCAAGATTAAATGGATGCTTAGTCGAAAGTTTTATTTTTCCCCTTATTCTATCAGCTATTTCGCCAAATACTTGAAGTTTAACACCATACTCTTTCGCTTTTTCCTCAATTGTAGCAATATTAAGATTAATAGGATATTCCGTTAGCTGTAGTCTCACATCATTATCTTTGCTACACTGCCAAAAATTGCCGTTTTTATAACTCTCGGATTTCATCAGCAATAAACCATTTGTAAAAAAGTAAATAATGCACTTTGGAAACAACTGGCGTGTTAATTCTACAAATTTATTTACATCTTTATGCAATAACGGTTCACCGCCTTGCAGCTTAATAATACCAATATGATTATTGCTTAACTCGGCAAGTCGCTCCATATCTCGTTTGAATATTTCAAAATCAAGGAATTCAGGCCTTCTTACCAGTTGAGAAAAATGGTCGCAGCATTGACAATTCAAGTTGCAGTGATCGGCAAGATTGATTTCAATCCACATTCTATCACATGGGCGAGGAGTGAGTTTGTGAGTAATTGTTCGTTTATTATACTCGCTCATAAGAAAATAATCGCTAAATCCACGCTCACGTAGTCGAGGAACTATACAATCATAATATTTATCGCTTAATCCAATGATTATACCTGCATCTGTAAGATCCACAACATCTAGGGTATATTTTGGTATTTGCCTACAGTAAAGTTCTTTATCGTCTTGATAGGTAGTAATATACCCGTCTATTTTAATGCCACAAGTATCGAAAAACTTCAACAAATATTCTTGATTGCTTGCACAGCCATAGATATACAATCGTTTGTAGTTCAATACGAAACGCATCATATCTTCAATCTCATAGAGATGTGGTTGATCAAACAGCATGTAAAATCCTCCCTATAATGTTTTCCGCTTCAGAGGAACTATACTCTAATTCCACTGCATCATCGCACAAACCCATTTTCTCTAAACTGAAATACTCATAAGGCGAACTCTTGTAAAAAAATCCATCTTTTTCATAGAGTATAATTTTTTTCGCCTTTGCCGAGCTTATTACATCGCACAATCCACTGCGAATACCTATAAAACAACCAGCGGCTTCAACAAACTCAATAGCCATTCCCAAAGGAAAAAACACTGCCTCGCTTCCTTTAACCGGTTTTTCATTCTTTGCTGCGCAATTTGTGCAAACCGAATAACCTAGTTGTTTGCAATGCGTAGCTATGCTTTCCCAAAAAGTATTTGGCAACTCAAAGAGCGTGTTTGAATACGGAGAAAGTATCACCATTTTCCCCTTGATTAAGTTGTTTTTCTTAAACAATTCGTCAATTTCATTTTGCCAGTTTTTGCGTGGTGGAAGTTTATGCCGCATATTATTATCAAAACCAAATACGAAATAGCGGAAAACCTTTTCAAAATTAAGTCCTTTATAGCCTCTTATCCACTGAGACCTTTCAGCAAGCCATCCGTCATTTAAAACAACAGGTTGCCAATCCATACGCAAGAATGTACTATAGCCGATAATGCTATCTGTTATTGTCGGCTTCACAATAATTACATTTTTAATGTTAAACATCTCTGCGACTTTTTTGCAAGCTCCGTTAACTACAATAAATACGTAATTATCAATATTATTTTTATTTAAATATTCATTAAAAAACAACCCTGCCAAATAAATATCTCCTATTCCGGTATATGGAGCTATAAACATGGTCTGCGATTTTTTAATAAATTTTCTGTATGCGAAAAAACCTCTAAACGTTAGCATAAACATATATGCCATAACAGGTAAAGTTTCGTTAATCTTAAAATTAAGCACGAATACATTCTTATTCTTAACATAACCCATTTTAGCAAGCTGATAAACCATTTCTCGATAAAATCCTGCTGATAGTATTAAAATAACAAAATTCTCGCTTTTAGGCAAAAGCACAGTCTCCGGTCTTTTAACTTTTAATCCCATGCACTCAGTTCCTATTTTACGGCTATCATTATCCACAATTTCACTGATAACAAAATCTTGCTCCGTTAAGCAATTCTTCACTTCTTTGGAAAACACAGAGGCTCCGAACAAAACTATCTTCTTGTCAATCAACACACTTCGCTTTATAAGACGAGAGACTTTCTTTCTGAGTCCAACTTTTGCGTAGTTATCCATCCAAAACCTCAGAGCCGGTCCAATCCCGTATTAAAAAAATGCACAAACAAACCAAATCTTCTATTGTCACTCCCTGCACTCCAAGCGTATTGCAAAGCTTGCTTCCGTAAGGTTTTGTTAAAGAAACCACTAATAACCGCTCGCTGAACGCATACAATTCACAAAATGAAAGCAAATTATCAATCTCTCTTGCCGATACTGTCTTTACAGCGAGTATTTTATCAGAATAAGTCGAGGCATTATCAATAACCCATTGATTATCTGTCAAAATAATCACTCCTCTTGCCTTTCTATGAGCTACAAGATCATTGATATGCAGTAACGCTTTTTCGTTTAATTCTCGGTCTTCTTCCGGCATCAACAAAACATAAACGCCATTGTCTATATCGTACTTGCATTGCAATTTCAGCCAAAACTTTCTACCCGACAATGCGTCTCCAAGTCTTTTAGCAATCATAATTCCCCCTCAAGCCGTTTGCCAATTGCTCCACCCGGATGGTTCTTCTTAAAATCCGAGAGTTGCACTCCCAATCTCTCCGCCAAATACAACGCTAAACCCTGCAATAAAATCAAATAACAGGAAGACGAATTATTCGGCACAATATCCCACGAATCTCCCTCGTGCGCAAGCGGCAAAAGCAATTTATTGTCAAGGGTTTCTGCAAGTGTTCCTCCGTCATTAAAAGAAAGCAGCCACTTTTTAGCCTTATGCCTTTTCATATATTCGGCAAACAAAACGCTTTCCGCAGTGCTGCCGCTCTTGCTCAAAACAAGGACAATATCATTATCTTTTATAAGACCAAAATCTCCATGCATAGCGGTATTCGTATGCAAAAATGCGCTCTCAAGCCCCAAGGAATTCATCATTCCCACAAACTTTTCACAAATAGGAACATTCTTGCCAAGTCCGGATGCGACTATTTTGCCGCCGCTTTTAATCACGCTCTCGCAATCTGCAAGCAATGCCCCGAAACGCTCCTCATTCAAACCGGCAAAAGATTGCTCAACGCTTTCTATTATATTCGCAAAATATTTTTTCATTGCAAAACCTCTTCCAAATGATAAAGTCCATTGTAAAAAGCACCGCAAATAGAATCGTAATCCTGCCAGGCATAAGTTGTAAGCGAAAGCCAGATAACAGCATGTATAAGTTTTATGCTTTTCTCATCTGTGCCGGAAAGTTCAAAGAATTCTTTTTCCAAACTCTCCCAATTGTTGGATTCTATTTTTAATTCAACAGAATTTTCTCCTATTTTCAAATCAAATTTCTTTAAATTAAATTTATCGTAATTTCCGGCAATGGAATAATACAGTTTTGCCCAATCATAATTGGAATCACCGAATAATTTTGTGCTACCAAAATAACCCCTCGGATCAATAAATACAGGTTCGCCACTTTCTCTTAGCATTATGTTTGAAAAAGTGCAATCACCGTGAATAAAACAAAAATCATTGTGCTTTATCATGCTCAAAGCATTTTCCAATTCCCGTTTGTAAAAAAACACATTGCGGCACTCAAGTTCATTTACAATTATGCTTTTATTTTCCGCAAATGGAATTAAATCCCGCACTTTGCTCAACCTGCTCATTGTTTTGCCGTAATATGCTTCTTTTATGCTGAATGAGTCCGGCGGAATTTGCTTTATTTTGTGCAGGCTTTTGAGAGCTTCAACTATTTTCTTCAAAATTTCGCTTTTGGAATTTGAATCGCATTCATAAATATTTTTGCCGTTTATTTTCTCCATTTTTAATGGCTCGCTTTGGTAAATTTTGGGTATTGCATATATATTGTTTCGCATAGCAAATTCATACCATTTTCTTTCAAGCTTCGCAAGACTCTTTCCCTGTTCGTCCACAGCCTCTTTTATCACAACATCGCCTTCAATAGTTATTTTGTTAAATGGCCTGCATTTCTCAAGGCCTAATTTTTCATATTCGTCAAGAGTTCCGAATTCCCTTGTTCCAGCAAGCCCAAGCGGCTTGAATTTTAAATTTTTATCTCTAAACCATTTCACAAGTTCGCCGCTTTCCGGAACATCTGCGATGCGTTGCTTATCTTTAAAAATAAACAACCCGGCTACACCAAACTCTTCGGAATGTTTTTCTTCAAATACACCGTTTTCAAAACTCCAGCGACATGGAAAAGTTTGGGATATTCCGGCATAGTTGCAAGTATCAGCGGGCAATTCAAAATTTGCAGGTAAAATTAAATCGGACCATATAAGCATAAAAGGCTTGTAGTTTGGCAAAAGTTCCATAGCTTGCCTAAGGCCGGAGCAGGTTCCGGTTCCGCTCGCTTCAACGATTTGGTATTTCACATTTGCAAAACATTCAAGATATTCTCTCAAAACTTCTTTTTTATGGTCTGCTATAATAATAAATTTTTTATTTGAGAATTTTTTGAACAAGTGAAATAGCATTGGCAAGTTTTCCACAGGCACCAATGCTTTTGGCTTGTTCGCAGTTAAATATTTTAATCTTGCGCCTTTTCCGCCGGCTTGCACAACAATATAATCTATTCTGTTCCAATCTGGCAAGGCAAAAAATTCTGATACTCTCATTTTTGTTGTGCTGTAAATGCAATCCGGAAAAACTACCGTCTTATTGCACTCTGCCGAATTTATCACATCGCATAAGCCGTTGCGAATACCTATAAAATGTCCGGCGTATTCAACTGCCTTTATTGCCTGTGTTAGCGGAAAAGAAATAGGAATTGTATTCTCAAGCGGTTTTTCATTGCCTGTTACATTTGTACATACCATAAAGCCGTTGCTTTTATATTCCTGTATTGTATTTTGCCAAAATTCATCAGGCATCAAAACAACGCTTTTGGCATAAGGCGAAATTATAAGAGTTTTGCCTTGCAAAATGCCAATGGTATTTTCGAACGGCAAATTGTAACTTGGCTGAGCTGGCTCGGCAGATTCGCTTAAACCGAATACTATGTATTTGTAAAAGTCTATAAACGAAATGAGATGGCTGTCCAAGTATTTTATGGCATTATCTGTGTATATTTTATCGTGATGTGCTATTATGCAATTTTGTTCTTCGTTGAAAATTATAGCTTGCGCAAGTTCTTCCATTTCGCTATTTGATAAAGCTATGCTTGCGCACCCGAACATTTCAGTAACTTGACGGCATCCATTGCCATTTACTATCGCAACGCAAGGCTTTGCAGTGTAAGCAGGCAAAAAAGACATAGCCCAATATACATCTCCAAGTGCATTGTGCGGGCAAATGACCAAGTGTTGAACAGGGTAAAGTTTTCTTATTTTTGCCAGAGTATCCATTCCTCTTAGCACTCGCTTTGTTTTTCGCTCTATGGTTTCATCTGAAATTGAGTATTCAACGAAAGTATTGTATTCTAAAATTTTAACTATTTCGCCTTGATAGCCCAGCTTGCGAAGCTGCTCGCTCATTTGTTCACAGAATCTATTGGCTATGAGAACCATGCAGTTTGAGAAATTCAAAATATGCGCAGGTTTAACTATGGGAACTTTTTTATATGCGCCTCCTATTTTTGCTTCGTTGTTGTCCAAAATGGCTGTTAGGCAAACGGAAATTTGCATAAGGTGATCTATCATTTCTTCGGTAGCGTTGCAATGTCCAAAGATGAACACCGTCTTACCGGTAAAGCTCAGAGTCTCTAATTTGGCTACTATTTCAGCTTTGCGCTCGACTTCCATTTTGCACTCCATTTAAATATTCCCAAATCCTTTTGCCGGAATTTGCTGGTTCTTCGGAGGTTTTAAGGCCTTCCTTAAAATTATCGTAATTATATAGCCATGTAAGCAACAAAGGGTCTGTTTCAAAATTAAATTTTATTCTATTTAATTCGGAAATACTTGTGTTATATTCAACAATGCCTTTGTTTCGTGTTGAAATATATATGTTATTTTCACTTGCGAAAGCATTATTATAATACTCCGTAAGTTCAGGCAACTCGGAAATTTCATTTGTTCCTGTATTTATTTTATATGTGCCGTTTGCGGCATAAGGAAATAACCATACATATCCATTCAAATATTTAATTGAGAAATTAGCACTTAGCCATTTTTTTCTGGAAAAAGAGGGAATTTTAATCTTAGTGGTTTTGCTTGACAGTCTGTTCCATTTGATAATATAATCTTTTTGAAATGGAGTGAGATAATAATTTTGCCCGTCAAAGCATATATGATTGTATTGCTCTGATTTTTCTCCTACGCTTTTGATTTCATAACTGCCAGTTTCCATATTAAAAAACATAACAGCATTTGCTCTATGCATAACAATTGAAATTTCCGCATCAACAACGCAAAAAGCGAAAAAACTTCTATTTTTGTATATATCAATATTATTATGTATCTTTAAAACTTGCAGTTTAGAAACTTCATCTGCGAAGTCCGAAAAATACTCTATTTCTTTTGTGTCTGTATTTAACCGCATTATTGCAGGATAGTCCCATGGAATAAAATAAATAAAATTTTTGAAACTTATGGCATTGCTGAAATATCTATCGCAAACGCAATTTTTTTTAAAATCTATTTGCTCAAATTCATTTTTATCAATATCAAAAATGGAAATTTTATCATTTTTATAATGCGGTGCAAAATACAATTTTTTATTATTTTCCGCAATTCCTACATTTGCCCAAAAATTTTTAGCAGGGATTATGCCAATATATTCAGCTTCTTTGTTCTGCTTATTATATTTATAAAGCATATTATAGCAATCCGTAAACCAGACGCCGCTTCCTTCATCATAAATTCCGGCAATTTGCGGCTGCACATTCCCAAATTCCTGCCACACAACCGGTTTCCCAGCCACTTTAAATAAATGCCCAACACTACTCCCATCCCCATAATACGCATCACTCACCGCAATAGCTCGATTCAAATCCTCGGTATCATCGTAAATCCCATCCCTGTTACGCTTATACTCGCTCACAATCTCCGCATACTCCTGCGAGAGCCACGGGCGCATGCTTTTAATTGTGCTTTCAAAAAGCGGATGCGGCCTCCAAAGCAAAACAGCATCGTCACGCTTCTTGAAAAATTCAAGCACGTTTTTAATTTTTTGCAGATATTTGTTAGAAGGCTTGTTGTCTTCAATGGAATGTTCCAGCAATGCGCCTATGCTTGTATTGTAAAATATAACCTTTTTGCCATCGATCATTTTTTTCCATTCCTGCGGAAGCTCGTAATCATCACGCTTTGTGCTGATCGCCTTGTCTAGCTTAGGGCTTCCCAATGCCAAGAATTTGTTTCCGCTATCACTCGTGGCTTTTCTGTATTCCTTCACATAAATTTCACGCTCCTTCTCCGTTTGCACAATCACCTTATGGGCGTGAATGCATCCCGGCAAAGTACAAAAATGCTCCTGTATATGGGTTCCAGGGCCAACAAAATACGGCACATATACCAAGCAATCCGTTAAATTTTTCAATTTTTGACAAAAATAATTCGGATGAATGCTTGTCACTATGTTCAAATCATCGTAAGGATTGTGGATAAATATAATATCTGGGCGGCGTTCCTCAATGTCGTATTTGCGGTAGTCAATCAAAGCTATGTTTTTTGGGTAGTTAATTTCCCAGTGCATATCCGTGAACTTGCCGTCTTTTTTATCGTAATAGGGAATCGGCATGACAAGGACTTCACAGTTATGGTCTTCTTTTGCGGTAAGGTAAATGCTTTCCAAAGAATCCCACATAGAGATTTTGTATGGCAAAAAAAGGACTTCTTTTTTCGCTTTAACTTCCGATTTAAATGCTGACTCCAGTTTTTTGACAAATTTAATAATATCCAATTGATTTTCGTTTAATGCGCATTCTATGTTTTGCAGCAGCACTGTGCTTTCCGGGACATTTTCTCCATTAAGATTTTCCCGAAGGCACTGGCAGGCAGCTAAAATATCCTGGATTTGCTCTGCAGGCTCCGGCAGTTTTGGCAATAAGTCTGCCATTTTGCGCATTGTATCAATCAGAGCGAGCATTTCTAGTTTATGCGATTTAATCATACAACAAGCAACTCTCTCTCGTTTAAACAAATAGTATTTTCATTCATACCGATAAATATACATATTTTTAAATGAGAATATTCAGGAAAACAACTGAAAATTCTCATTTTTAGCGATTTTTAATAATAAGAGTGTATTTTTAGGGAGGGATTTATGAAAAATGCAAGCAAAAAGGCGGTTTATAAAATCGATATGGCTCGGTTTTTAAAACGAAAAGGGCTTACCCAGCAAGAATTAGCGAAGAAAATCAATTGCTCGCTTGGGCTTGTTGGCGGCTGGGCAAGTTATCGGGGCGTTCCAAGCTACGAAAAATGCGTGCTGCTTTTGAAAGAGGGAATGACTGTAGCGGAATTGTTTGGGGAAGATGTAGCTGCAGAAACCATGTTTTTTCCGCCAACTGAAGAAGAATTAAGAGCGGAATCAAAAGATTTTGAAGCTAAAGTCATTGATGTGATAATTCGCTGGTTTGCAAAGCTTGTACCACAGGCTCGAGGAGGCTAATTTACGCTATTCCCCAATCAATGTATGTCCTTTAACGCCGTTAATAACGCAGTCCAAATACATTCCTTCTTTGAAGTTTGGGTTTGCAGGCACTATTACTTTCTTAAAATTGCCGGTTTTGCCTAGCCATTCGTTTTTGTTTCGGCGGGATGGGCCTTCTAAAAGAATTTTCTCGTGCCGGCCAACCATAAGCGTTGTTCGCTCTAGAGTTATGGCGTGTTGCAGGTCTATAACACGTTGCAAGCGAGCTTTTTTTTGTGCTTCCGTGATTAATTCCTTTTCAATAGCAGATGGAGTTCCTTCTCGAGGGCTATAAGCAAACATAAATGCAGTATCGAATTTCACCTCCTGCACAAGAGACAGGGTTTCCTCAAACTCTTCCTCGCTTTCGCCGGGGTAGCCGCAGATTATATCCGTTGTTATGCCGTAAAACGGGTTAGATAGGCGCAAAGCCTCTACTATGCTTAAAAAATCCTGCCTTGTGTAGGCACGTTTCATTTTTTTGAGGATTGAATTGGAGCCGCTTTGAACGGGCAAATGCACGTGGGGAGCGATTTTAGGTTCGTTTAGCAAAATTTCCATAAGCTCACTTGTGTAATGTCTGGGATGCGGACTCATAAAACGGATTCTTTCAATGCCATTCACGCTTGCCACCAGTTTAAGCAAACCTGCAAAAGACAAGCCATTGTAACGATAGCCGTTAACGGTTTGCCCCAAAAGCGTAATTTCCGAAACTCCTGCGGCAACCGCTTGCTCAATTTCTCTTAAAACGGAATCCGATTCTCTATATCTCTCCACACCACGCACATAAGGCACAATGCAGTAACTGCATCTCATATTGCAACCGTTTTGAATAGCGACAAAAGCACTGTAATTGTTGGCCAGCTTGGCAAAAGGATTAAGTGGAGAGTGCGGAGTGGCAAGTGGCAAGTGGCTCGTAGAGAATAGAATTTCGGGTAGTTTTTGATATTCGTCAGGGCCTAGTACAAAGTCCACAAAAGGCAATTCTTTTAATAACGATTCTCCTTTGTTTTTTGCCATGCAGCCCAGAATCCCAATTTTCAAATTTCCATTCTCTACTTTCAATTTTTTTAAGTCTCTAATCCGGGCAATAGCGTTTTCTTCGGCTTTTGCTCTAACCGAACAGGTGTTCACCAGTATAACGTTTGCTTCGCTTACACTTTTCGCTAACTGCAAACCGTGAAATTCAAGCATAGCTGCCACTCTAGCAGAATCGTATTCGTTCATTTGGCAGCCGTAAGATATTATTGTGTACAACTAAAGTGCCTCTTTCAGGGCTTCTGCATTTTTTTTCATTAAGCTCAAATAACTTTCGTTTAAATCGCTTACATTATGGACGGAATGCATAAGCATTTTTTTTGCGCCTGTTGCCTCTGTTATTGTGTTTGCTATGCTTTCGTTAGAAAGCTCAATGTGAAAAACAACAGGAATTTTTTCTGCTTTAACTTTGTCTATTAAAAAAGCAACCGAGGCAGCGCTGGGTTCCGTTTCGTTTGAGCATCCGGGAAAAGCAGCGTGGTATTCAAGGCCGTAGTCTTCGGCAAAATGCTTGAAAGGAAAACGGTCGCCAAAGATTATGGTTTTGCGTTTTGAGTTTTCAACAATAGATGTAAACATAGAATCCAATGCTTCCAGATTTTTTGTGAACTTTGCATTTCTTTCCATATAAAAATCTTTGTTCAGCGTGTCTTTTTCGCTAAAAGCCTCTGCTATTTTTTTTGCCATATCAATAGCATTTCTTGGGCTTGTCCAAATGTGTTCGTCGTTATCTTCCTCGTGATCTTCTTCGTGGTGGTCTTCGCTCTCTTCGTTTTCTAAAAAATAGAGAGTTGAGAGTTTAGAGTTAAGAGTTGTGTTTAAAATTTTTTTTACCCATTCGTCGGATTCGCCGCCTATATATATAAATATGTTGGCGTTTTGAATGGCAATCATATCTTGCGGGCTTGGTTCGTAAGAATGATCGGAAGCAAAAAGCATTGTTATGCTCACAAAATCGCCGCCTATTTCCCTTGCAAAATCGTATAAAGGAAAATTCGCAACAACAATTTTCAGCTTATCGGAATCAGATTTCAGCTTGCCGGAATCAGATTCTTTTTTGCAAGAAAACAGAAAAAGCGATACGCAAAGGAGAAATAAAAATTTATTCATTAATTCTCACACTTCCCTTTCAAAAAACAACACGATATTCTCCATTAACTCATCTGTTGAGGAGTGCGAAAAAAACCAACCCTTCCCTCGCATACGCTCTGCCTCGCTCTCTATATTCGCCGCTAAAGTCTCAGGATAGTCAAAGTTATTCAAAGGCAAAACCCGTTCTGCTATTTCTTTCATAATCAGGAGGCACCCTTGCCGTTTAACATAACCTCAATAGTTTTCAGTTTTAAACTCAAATCCTTAAAGGTATCACGTTCACGTATATATTTGTTGTCAAGACGCATCCACTCTTCAAAATCCAGATTACTGCGACCGCTGGTTTGCCATATACAGGTTAAGCCTGGTTTCACCGCAAGCCGGATATAATGCCACGACAGGTAGGTTTTAACTTCATCCGGCGTTGGCGGCCTTGGCCCAACAAGGCTCATATCGCCTTTGAGAACATTAAAGAATTGAGGCAATTCGTCCAAACTGTGCTTGCGCAAAAAATTTCCGCCGAATTTCAAAATTCTCGGATCATTATCCATTTTAAATGTAGGCCCTCTATTTTTTTCGCTTTTGCTCTCCGTTTCCAATTGTTTTTTAAGCTTTTCCTTTTCCCTGTCTGCGCCTGGATACATGGTTCTAAATTTATAGCATTTAAACAATGCGCCGTCTTTCCCAACTCTAATCTGCTTAAAAAGAACAGAACTATCGTATTTTTCAGTATTGCCCGCAGCTATTTGCTCTCTCTTCCATTTAAACAAAGCAAACTTAACAAGCAAAGCACATAAAAACATAACTAAAGAAAATATGAGCAAACCAAATAAGCTTCCCACTATGTCTATAAGTCTTTTAAGAATTTTGACATAAGAACCTTTGAAAGTTTTTTCATTTATGTGCTCAATGGAAATACGTTTTATTTTTAAAAAACTCACTTCCTTATTCCATTCTCTTATAAATCTATTATCTTCGTGAGTAAAAGCTTGTGGCTTCCCACTGTAAAAATACACTCTGAAATTAAAATCCGAAGTTGGTTCCTGCAATCCTATTTCCTTGACATCATTCATTATATCGGTTTTAATGTTTTCCAAAAATTGCAAGTCCTTGTTGCGATACAAACACCACAAACAGTCATTGCCACGTCCAAAAATACCCATGTATTTATCGGAAAGCAGCGAATGCAAAGCCAAGCCGTTTTTATCGGAAACCTCAAAGGGAATTTCAATCCATAAAAAACTCTGACCGCTGCGATTGCAACAATAAAGCGTTTCCTTCGCTATCTGCAAAAAATATTTTTTCGGATACACAAAGCGGCCATCCATGCCAATAGCATCAATCGTTTCCATGGATAACTTGGCCCTGCTAATCTTCGTCGGAGTTTATAGCATCTACGAGTTCTTTCAGAATTTTATCTGCGTCTTCGTTTGGTATTTGGCAGGTTCCTGCCGCAGCATGTCCGCCGCCGCCATATTTTAGCATAAGCGCACCGACATTGGTTTTTGAAGAACGATCGAAAATAGATTTTCCTACTGCAAAAACCGTATTTTGCATTCTAAGCCCCCAAAGAACGTGAATGCTTATGGTTGATTCGGGGAACAGAGCATAAACCATAAAACGATTTCCTGCCCATATTGTTTTCTCTTTTCTCAAATCCAAAACGGCTATTTTTTTGTGCATACTTGTGCAACGCAAAACCTGTTCTCTGAATTGCTTTTCGTGAGCACGGTAAATTTGCACTCTTTCATCAACATCGGGATGCCTTAAAATCTCATCTATTGTGTGCGTTTTGCAATAAGCTATGAGTTCCATCATAAGCAAATAATTACTTATGCGAAAATCTCTAAAACGTCCAAGCCCAGTGCGGCTATCCATCAAAAAGCTTAGGAGTTCCCAACCTTGAGCATCCAAAACATCTTCCCTGCTGAATTGCGCACTATCGGCTTTATCTACTGCAACAAGCATATCTGTATCTATTTTCGGGAACGTCTCGGCACCACCAAGCCACTCATACACAACATGCGCAGCAGAAGGCGCATGCGGATCTACAATGTAGTTTTCCGCATTAACTGCAGCTATTCTCAAAAGCTCGCTTTCGTGATGATCAAAAACAAATGCGCAAACCGGCTGGTAAGGCAAATTCGTGGTTATATCCCTTTCGGAAAGTTCAATAACGCCATCTTGCATATCTTTTGGATGAACGAACTTTATATCGTCCACCAAATCTAATTCGGTTAAAAGCATACCGCAAACAAGCCCGTCAAAATCGGACCTTGTAACGAGTCGGTATTTTTTTCCTTGCATCTTTGCCAAATTTGCATTCATAAAAAATCTCCTTATTTACGTAACCTACGAGTTACCTTTTTATCCACTCTCTATTTATATCCGGAATATCTTCCAACAATCTTATTGTATGAGAGCTTTTTGGCTTCTGAGTTACCTCAGAAGGCTCTCCGGCTTCCACTATTTTAGCCTCATGCATAATAAAAACTCTATCGCTTACATAATATGCAAGCCCAATATCGTGAGTAACAAAAATTATCGTCATCCCCAAGTCAACTTTGAGTTTCATAAGGTAATCCAGAATATTTGCTCTTACGCAGGCATCAACCATTGAAGTAGGCTCGTCTGCAATCAAAACTTTTGGCTTAAGAGCAAAAATGCGCGCCAAAAGCATTCTCTGCATTTGCCCGCCGGAAAGTTCAAACGGATATTTACCTTCAATATCTGCGGGCTTAACATTCACCGCTAAAAGAGCTTCATCTACTCTTTGCTCAATTTCCTGTTTTGTGGGTTTGTTTTTTAGAATTCCAAAAGCATCTTTTAACTGCGAGCGAATGGAAAAAAACTGGTTAAAGCAACCAAACGGATCCTGGAAAACACTCTGCACTTCGTTCCAATGATCCATGGTGTTTGTAATTGGCTTGCCTTTATATAAAAAATCACCTTTGTCCGGAACGTACAAACCGAGCATAATTTTTGCGAGCACGCTCTTTCCGCAGCCGGAACCGCCCACGATAGAAACAATCTCACCATCTGCTATGTCAAAAGAAACATCGTTAACCGCACAAACTCTTTTTTTGCCATGACCAAAAAATTTGCTTATATGTTGCGCTGAAAATATGGTTTTACTCGGCATACTCACACCTCACTAATCTTTCTCCCACAGTGCGCAAGCATTGGGGATTTAACCTGCAAGTCGGCCTTGCGCTTGGGCAACGATCTGCAAAACGGCAACCTTCTATTTTTCCTGCCAAGCTTGGAGGCGCACCTTCTATTGTAGTTGGTTTTCTGCTTTTTTGCCCTGCGTCTGCAGAAAGCATTGCTCCCATCAAGGCCTTGGTATAAGGATGGCGAGGGTCGTGCACAACTTGAGTTGCAGTGCCGTATTCCACAAACTCACCTGCATACATAATGGCTATGTTGTGCGCAACGTGGCGAAGCAACGGCAGTTCGTGGGTTATAAATATCATTGTTGAAAATATATTTTTTTCCAGCAAATCAAATATCATTTTTATAACAACTTTTTGAGTTGTAACATCAAGCGCAGAAGTAGGTTCATCTGCTATAACAACCTTTGGATTCAATAGCGTTGAAATGCCTATAACCGAGCGCTGTCTTTCGCCTGCAGTGAGCTGAATAGGAAAAGAATTCAAAATATGCTCGGTTTCCATTCCGAACAAATCAAAGCGCTTTCTCAAACGGTCGTAAATTTCCGGTTTGCTCAACTTATGCGCTTCGCTATGAGCCGCAATAACATCGGCTGCAATGTCTTTTATTTTGCGTGTCGGGTTAAGCGCATTGAATGCTCCTTGAGGAATCATAGACACTTTCTGCGAAAGCACATTTCTGCGAATGTCCTGCGGAGTACGGTTCATAAGCGATTCGCCGCTCACAAGCACATCGCCGCCGGTTGGATAAAGAGGCGGAATGAACAAACCCATTAAACCATTTACGAGCGTAGATTTTCCACAACCGGATTCACCTGCAATGCCTAAAATTTCGCCCTGCTTCATTGTAAAAGACACATCGGTAACAGCATGTATCTTTTGCCCAAAGCGAGTCAAATAGTGTAAACTTAAATCTTTAACTTCTAATATACGTGTCATCTTGAACCGCCTACTTCCTCAACCGGGGATTAAAAACGCCTTCCATAGAATTATTAAGCAAATAAAGAGCAAACACTATAACCGTAATCACTATAGCCGACGGGAAAATACCCCACCAATAACCATAAGTTATAGCGGAATTGTTTTTAGCAGTATTGAGTATAACGCCAAGAGATGTCGAACCTTCGCCAATTGGGCCAAGGCCTATCATGCTAATAGCGCTTTCTGATAAAATACCGCTTGCAACCTGCATAATGAACACCATAAACACATAAGATGCAAGGTAGGGCAAAATGTGCTTAAAAATTATTTGCATATTTGTTGCTCCGTTTATGCGAGCAAGAGATATGTGATCACGAGCTCTCAAACTAGCCGCTTGAGCACGCACGGAACGGGCTGTCCAAGGCCAAGTTGTTAAACCAATCAAAACAGCAATTAGCGTTAACGAACGCCCTTGCGGCCAGGATGCACTTACCAAAACCAAAACAACAAAGGAAGGTATAACTATGAAAAGATTGGTGAACATATTGAGTATATCGTCTATAATGCCACCTTTAAAGCCTCCAAAAAGCCCAACCATAGTTCCAACCGTAGTAGCTATTATGCCAGCCATAAAACCAACATACAAACTGTTTCGCAAGCCCTGCAAAAGCAAAGCTATATAGTCTTGACCCAAGTTATCAGTTCCAAGCCAATATTCCGAAGAGGGCCGTTCATAAGACATTCCTTCCGGAGACGGCGTGTAAAGATAAGGACCCACGAGAGCAATGAATATTGTTGAGAAAAACAAAGTTACGCCTATTACAAACATAGGCTCTTTAATTAAATTTTTTAGCAATTTAAACACTTTACATTCTCCTTATTTGGTATCCATAGCTAAACTTGCTTTTACTCTTGGGTCTAACAGCGCTATTAAAATATCTACAGTGAAATTTGCAAGCAAAACACTGGTTGTAATGAGCAGCGTTACTCCTTGTATAACCGGATAATCGTTTGTTTGTATTGCTGTTAGCATAGCCATGCCAAGGCCCGGATAAGAGAAAATCATTTCTGTGATAAGCGCACCGCCAACCATTTGGCCAATAGACAAAGCAAGGCCTGTTAACTGCGGAAGCATTGCATTGCGGAACAAATAAGCAAGCACTCTGGTTTCTTTTAAGCCAAGCCATTTTGCGTATTTAATGTAGTCCGTTCCAAGTTCATAAATTCCCATTGAGCGCATGCCTATTGCTTGGCCACCTGCAAGGATTAAGAATATTGAAAAGAACGGCAAAATATAATGATATGCAGCCGATAATATAAAGTCTAAAGAAAATCCCGGTGTTAATTCAAGAGAATATGCGCCAACGGCGGGGAAAACCTCCAACTCTATCCCAAAGAAATAAACAAGCACCATTCCGAATACAAAGAAAGGAACGGAACTCATCAAAAGAGCCATAGGGAAAAGCACCTTGTCAAAAACTCCACGCTTGTAAGCCGCAAGAGCTCCTAAACTGTTTCCAAAAACCCACCCGAATAAAATTGCCGGAAATTGCAAAGCAATAGTCCAAGGCAGTGCCTGCATAATTATATCAAACACCGGTTTTTGATTTTTAAACGATGTGCCCAAGTCCCCCTTGAACACTTGTCCTACATAATTAAACAACTGAGAAATTTTTGAAGCCTTTATGGAATTTCCTTGTTCATCTCTAATTATATCACCTTGTTTATCAACAATAATCAAACCAAATTCCTTTCGAAGATTTTCTTCGGTTTGTTTGCGAATTTCAGGACTGGCAAATGATGACTGCGCCATCATTATATCAACAGGATCCGAACCTAAGCGAGGCAAAAAGAAGTTGAGCGAAAGGGCAACCAAAAAGGTAAGGAAATACCATATTGCCCTTAACAGAACATATCGTACTGTAGGAAATTTTCTTAGCATTTATTTAACCAACTGTAATTTCCAAAGAGTGTTTCTGCCACTGCCAACCCAAGGAAGCTGCGGAGGCGCAAACGGATTTTTATCTGTTGGCCAGCCAGTCCATACCTTGGAACTGAACTGGTAATATTCTTCCGGCAAATGACAAACCGGAATAACCGGTTGATCATCAAGGAATATGTTGTTAAGCTCGGTATAAGCTGCTTTCAATTCTTCTTCATCTGTCATAAGCGGAATAAGGTCGAGCAATTCATCCACTCTCTTATTGTAACCAGGCCCGGTAGGGTTGTTGTAACGGCCTTCGTTTTCGTTCATGGAATTGCCATCTCCAACTGGGCGCCAGTTGCGTGAAGACATAACCGCATTAAAGCGATTCCACGGAAGAGAAGCTGTAACCGCAACAGGAGGCTTGCGCATTATCAAGTCGAATTCACCGCTTGGAAGAGATGGCCAATACTGGCTTCCGTCAACAAAACCTTCACGAACATCTATGCCAACAGAGCGAAGCTGCTTAACAACCAAATTCACAATAGCTTCCCAATCGGACCATCCTGCAGGTGACTTTATGGAAAGTGTGGGCAATGTATCGCCACGAGGGCCAATAGAGTGCTTTAGCAAACCTTTTTCGTCAAACACGGCTTTATAGCCGGCTTCTTCAAGAATTTTTTTAGCGTATTCTTTGTCTCCGAGAGGTGCGCTGTGCTTGTTTATTTCTTCCGTGTTATAATACTTTTTTTCCAAACCTTCCGGCATAATTAAACCCGGTTTCATTTCACGCATATAGTTGGAAAGAGCAAGGCGGCTAATCGCAGCGTAATCTATGGCAGCGGCCATTGCACGGCGGAATCTCTTATCGTTAAGAGGGGCTTTGGTATTGTTCAAATACAAGAAATGCATTGAACCCGGCACAAAATAAGGAGGCGCATCATACCAGGTGCTAACACCGTCTTTTTTCTTTTCGTTTATGCGAGGTATGTAATTCATGGAGGCATCGAGAGCACCTTTTTGCAAATTAACTGCAAAGTGATCGTTGTTTTTATATATGGGGTGAATTATGTATTTCGGAGTAGGAAGCGCGCCATCGTAAAAAACCTTGTTTCCCCAGTAATCGTCACGGCGAACAAGAACTATACGCTCGTTGTTGTATTGTTCAAGTGTGTAAGGGCCGGAAACAACAGGATTTTTATCGCATTTGATTTTTTTCACCTCATCAAAGCTGTTGTTGTTATCTGCTAAATATTTTTCAAACACGTGAGCAGGAACTATGCGAATGGCTTGCAACTGGTCTAATATGGCAAGAGGATTGTTGCGACCTTGCTTATTAACCAAAAAAGAAACTCTTTCAACATTATTCTCAATAACTTCCACTTCTATACCGGAAACAAATTCACTCATATAAGCAGTTGTGGCTTGAGGGAACCTTTTGCCAAGTTCGTATATGAATTTAACGTCGGCAGATGTTACAGGTTTGCCATCGCTCCATCTTGCTTCGGGCTGAATATCAACAACAACCTTATCCGAATTGTAGGAAACTAGAGTCGCCAGCACAGGCTCGGTAGCTCCGGTTAAAGAATTGTATGCGGTTAATGGCTCATACATTATATTGAAACGGTCGTTTGCAGGCCAAGCTACCAGCCAAGGCTCTACCAAAGGGTTAAAAGTATTTGGATCTCCCCATTGAGAACCCGCCAAATAAAGGGTTTCGCTACGAGAATAGCCGGTTGTTTTTACTTCAGTCTCTTTCTTTTGGCAAGATGTTAAAAAGCCAAGAGACAACACTAATGCGCCACACGCAATTAATTTCGAACAATTCATTTACAAACCTCGCAGAGTAGTTATGAGGGTAATATAGATTTTTTTTTTGAAAAAGGTTAAAATTAAATTAAATAATCTTTACAATTATCAAAAGCTTCTATTACAAGAGGGTCAAATTGGGTGCCATTACCACTGAAAATAATTTCACAAGCCTTTTCTTTAAGCATTTTAGGCCTGTAAACCCTATCGCTAACAAGGGCATCATAAACATCGACTACAGTCATTAATCTTGCGGAAAACGGAATTTCTTCGCCTTTTTTGCCATTTGGGTAGCCTTTGCCGTCGAATCTTTCGTGGTGGTTCAAGGCAATATCGTAGGCATATTTGAGATAAGAGTGGCTTTCGAACTTTTTTTGCATCTTTTGTATTATGGTGGCACCCTGCAAGGGGTGTCCCATCATTTCAAGCCTCTCATCGTCGGTAAGCGGGCCGGGTTTTCGCAAAATTGAATCTCGAACCCCTATTTTACCTATATCGTGTAAAGGAGTTGCCATAACTATCAAATTAAGCTGATCTCTGGTTAAAAAACCGCTTTCCACAAATTCATTGCCTAATGTGCCTATAAACATAGCTGTTCTTGTAACATGGCCACCAGTGCTTTTATCTCTGCTTTCAACTATTTGCGCCATAATTTCAGCCATGCCTTCCTGCATGGTTACCATTTCACGCCTTATCATGCGCATCCAGCGGAGATTATTGTTGTTTGCTTTTATTAGTCGTGACATTTCCGAGATGTTTTTAAAACGAAGCAAAAGCACTTCTTTAGAAACCGGATAAGAAAAATATTCGGATAAGCCGAGTTTTCTGGCTTGGATTTCCGTTGATATATCGCCTGTTCTTCCGAAAAAAACAAAAGGCAAACGAGTTTTCTCTGCTTTGGGAATGCTTTCTATGTTTGAAATATCATCTATTGCTGCTATGCTCGCTTCCGAAAAGTCTGAAGTTTCTCTGGGTTTTGAAAAAATAAACTCATAAGAATCAGAGAGAGCTGTAACAAAGTCTCCCCATATTTTTGGCTCCTCAGATATTAACAATACCTTTTCCATAATTTCCGTAATGTAAAATAGATTTTTTTTTTGCAAAAAAGTTAAACTTTCTGCAAAAATCGGATATTTTTTTAAAATGCAGACGGCAGGACTCGAACCTGCAATCTTCTGGTTCGTAGCCAGATGCCTTAATCCAATTTGGCCACGCCTGCTACATAAACCCCGGCGGCACCTACTCTCCCATGGCATGACGCCATGGTACCATTGGCGGCGCGCGTCTTAACTTCCGTGTTCGGGATGGGAACGGGTGTTTCCCGCT
>JGI24694J35173_10001015_pt1 | contig 26248 bp, 19 predicted proteins | sample TergutCo191P1_FD_35173 | JGI IMG/M metagenome (IMG submission 35173) | reverse complement strand
CGACACTTGTCGCTCGCTTGCGCTATATTGCTCGCCCACCGCTTGATGCTCGCCCACCGCTTGATGCTCGCCCACCGCTTGTGCTTGGTCACCTACAGTTTGTTGATTAGTGCTGTAGTCTTCTGTATAATTATAGTAGTTTTGGTCTGGTGCTTCGCCGTACTGCCCGCCAAAATTTTGGTAGTCGTTCTGTTGCTCGCCAAATTGCCCATTCTGCCCATTCTGCCCGCTTTGATAATCGTTCTGCTGCCCACTTTGGCTCTCGTAATTCTCGCGACCACTACTTACTGCATTATCTGAAAACCACGGGCTTTGCTCGCTATCTTCTTCACCCTTGTTAGATTTAGCAAGTTTAGCCTCGCGCTGAGCATCTTTAAGCGCTTGCTTTTCGGCTTTTGCCTTTGCCGCTTGTTGCTCTTTCACAAGCCTTTTATGCACCTTATCATTCTCGCGCGCTCTTTCTGCATTTTGTATAGCCTCTAGTTTTTGCTGTTTTTTAAGCGCCTTTCGCTCTGCCTTTGTAAGCGGAACGCTTTGCTGGGTATAGTCTGCTGGCTCGCTCTCGCTAAAATTTTCTGCATTAAACTCTGAATTTAAGTTGCCATCTAAATTCGGAACTTGCCCAAAACTATCCGCACTAAAATTTTCTGCTTGCAAATCAGCGCCGACATTCTCGCCCTGCTCGCCGCCCTGCTCGCTCGACCCGCCTTGCCCGCCTTGCTCTTGCCTTAGTTTTGCTAATGCTAGGGCTTCTTGTCGCTGTTCTTCTTTTATATCTTCCGCATCTTTAAAAACCAAACCTTCTACGCTTGCGTTTAAATGCTTCAAAAATGTTATAAAGTTGTTCTCTAACTTTCCGTATCGCCTTGCCAAAATCAAGTTCAGCAAAAACAAAAGCAATATCCCAAGCACAACCCATATAAATATAGATATGCCCGCCGTAGTCGCATAAATTGGCTCTGCCGCCGCTAAGGCAAGTGGCGTTAGATAAACTTCTGGCTCGCCTACATAAAACAAATGCGTTATATAAGCGGCAGTCCATAAAACAAGCACGCCTATTAAAATTATAAACACATTGCTTTTTATAATCGTGCTGTTAGCCTTTGGGAACGATATGCACTTGTCTAAAGTAAGATAGTCAGATGGGCGACCCTTTTTGTGATGCATATAAGAATCCCACTCTGTAACAATTAAATACGACATATTCTTTTGAATATACTCGTCTATCTTTTCTATAGCGTCGCTCTCGCCCCTTACGCTTTTTATAAACCTGATAGCCCTAGAAAAAGACTTATTGTTTTTGGTGATGTAACTGCGCGATATTCCGATAAGCCCAAAAATAAATAGCAAAAATAAAGCACCAATTACGCTTGCAAAAAATAAATAGAATTCGAAATTTCTAAACACATCGTAGAAACTCTCGTTAATGTTGTTAAACAAATCTGACATTATAAAGACCCTCCTTTAATAATCTAATTCCCCTACTTATTTTCCCCTATTATTTACTTTGTTTTCCCCTTGTTTTAACTTTGCTTCCCTTGCTGTTTTCCCCTTTGTTTTTCTCTGTGATATACTATTATAGCACAAGTGTCGATAAAATGCTAGGATTTTTTATACATTTATAACTTTTTTTGTGCATATTACAATTTATCTAAAATTCCGCACTTTATATAATATATAAAGGCATTCTCTACTTTTGTGTTTAAAATGTTTTCTGTTGCGTATTTATAAATTTCGAGTTGCTTTTTATATTCATTTACATACTGTACATTTTTTGGCTTAGACAACTTATAGTCTATTATGTGGGCATTGTTATTATTGTCTATTAAAAGCAAGTCTATAATGCCCTGAACCAAAATTTGCTCTGTTTTTGCCACATCTTTAAACCTAGATATTTTGTTAGCCCTATAATTTATTACAAAAGGTTGTTCATACCTTTTCGTTTTGGCACTAGCAAAAAGGTTTTGTATTATAGGGTTTGTGTAAAAGTTTGCTATGTGCTTTACATCTACAAGGTCTAATTCATTTTTTGAAATTATGTTTTGCGTAACAAGGCGCGCTAACTCGGCTTTAATACCGCTTGCTATCTCGTTTACTAAGCCTTTTGGTGCGCCCTTTGAAGCGCTTTTTAATACGCCACTAAGGCTATCAAAACACAAATGCTCAAACACTTTGTGGTAAGCATTGCCCACATCAATTGCAGAATGCCCCTTGCCAACCTTGTCCACCTTACCCCCTTTGCCAACCTTACTCTCTATCTCTACCCCTTTAGTGTCATCTACTATATACACGCTTTGCTCTGTAGTAATTGTGCTATCCGCCTCTAAAAAGTTACTCTCAAAAAAACTGCTTTGAGCCTCTGTGTCCGCTTTTAGTTTAGACACACTTGCCTTAAGCGGAAGTCGCGTAGAAGCCTCGTACAAATGCTTGTAGTTAAAACTATTCTCTAGTGCCTTAAGTGTTTTTAAATTTGGCTTTTTACTAAACAGTTTTAACTCTTTAGCCTTAGTTGGCTTAGTTGCCCCGCTTGGCTTACTCGGCTTACTTTGCTTACCTGCCCCCGTTGCTTCATTTACCGCCCCCACATCACTTGCTTCACTTGCTTCAATCTGCAAAACATTATACACAAACTTTAAGTTGTCCCCCGAAAATGCAAGGTTTAACACATCTATAAAACTTTGCGCTTTGTCTAACTCTTTTGCTATGTCTAACTCTTTTGTCTCGCCTAATTTTGTCTCGCCTAATTTTTTAGTAAGTCTATCTAAATCTGCCTTACCGCTTAAAAACAAAAAGTGTTCTGCCCGCGTTAGTGCCACATAAAGTTTACGCAACTCTTCTTGCATCATCTGCTTTTTTTCTATGCCTTTAACCGCTTCTTTGACAATTGTTGGCGCGTGTGTTAGTTTGCTTAAGTCGTACCGCCTAACCCCAAGCCCTATGTCACTATTAATAATATAGTCGCGCCGTAAATCTAAAAAGTTAAAGCGCTGACCAAGCCCCACCAAAAAAACAACGGGATACTCAAGCCCCTTAGACTCGTGTATGCTTAGCATTCTTACACTTTGCGTGTCGCTACTTGCCGCACTATCTAACTCTAGTCGCACACTATCTAAGTATGTGCTTAAGTCTCTTGCAAGTTGGCTTTCTTGCAAACTATCTAAAAACTGCTCTAAGCCATTTATTTTGTCGAACGCGTCGTTTTGTGTTAGGTATGCATTTTGTAAGTCAAAATCTCTCGCTATTTCTAAAACAAGTTCGTAAACATTTTTTACACTTGCAATATATCTATACTTGCTAAGGGCATTCAAAAACCTTTGCCTTTTGCGCTCTATCTCTTTATCTGAAAACTCAGCGCTTAAAAAAAACTTCTGCCAGAAAAAATTTTTCTCACCACTTGCACTTTTACTTACCGAAGCCACATACGCCAACTCATCTTCTGTAAAGCCACCAAACTCGCTTAGCAAAACCGCCGCCAGCGGATAATCGTTATACGCATTATCTATAACCCTTAAAAAGTCTAGCAATACATTTATGCTAGTTGATGTAGTTAGCGGTTTATTAAAATTTACGGGGATATCCTTTTTTAAAAGTTCTTTATAAATTGTGTGCGCATAACCCGTTTTATAACTAGATATAATTGCAATATCGCTGTAAGTGTACGCTTGCCCATCGGGCTTTTTGTGGCTTGTTAAAATCTCGCTAATTTTTTTATCTATGTATAGTGCTTCCGCCTTTGCATAATTTTTGTCATCATCTACTAGTTTTGCTTTTTCTATATCGTAAAGCCCTTCCGCCTTAGTGTCGCCTTTAGTTTTGTTTTGCGCAATTAGAGTAAACTCTACATTATCCCCATAAGCCCCATCACTTGCACAATTATTCGCTACTTTATTTGCACTACTATCTGCTTCGCCCGCATCACTATCTGCCTTACTTGCACCACTACCCGCGCTACCGCCTTGCTCTACTCCCGCGCTCAGCATATGGTTACTTGCATAATCTATGTTGCTCGTTTGCCTTGTTAATATATTTTTGAAAACATCGTTTGCAAAATTTAGTATGTTTTTGTTAGAGCGATAGTTAGTGTTTAAATTTACAAGCAGTTTATCTTTGTCTCTCGTGTTAGAAAACTCGTCCAGCGCCTTTAAAAATATTTGTGGGCTTGCAAGCCTAAAACGATATATGCTCTGCTTTATATCCCCAACCCTAAATAAATTTGCGCGCTCACTTATTAAAGTTATAATCTTATCTTGAATCTCGTTTATATCTTGATACTCATCTACAAAAATATACTTATAAACGCGCCTTACCTCATCTAAAACTTCTGTGTCTTGCAACAGCTTTAGCGTAAGTTGCTCTAAATCGTTATAGTCTAGCACATTTTGCTTTTGCTTGTAAGCATTATACTCATCTATAAATTTTAGGCTCAACTCTTTTATGCAAGTGAGAGTATACTTAGCATCCAGCGTGTCTGCCAAAAGCCCATCAAAATTTTCCACCGCCAAAAAATGCTCGTTTGCCTTTAAGGTTTTTTTCGTATAATTATCTACAAAAGTATCCAACCAGCCCTTATAGTCGTACTTTGCCATCAAAAAACTATGTATCGTTAGTAACATATCTTGAAGCGGCTTGTCCTTTCGCCTTTTAGAATATACAACAAGCAAATGCTCTAGCATATCACACCCGCTAGTGCGCGCTCTCTCTAGCAAATCTTCCATAACTTGCCTTTTAATTTGCGGGGCTTCGCTATCACTAAGCAACCTACAATCTGGGTCTATTTCCGCTTTAGCAAAATAACTTCTTAAAAGCCTTGCACAAAACGAGTGAAGCGTGCCAATACTAGCAAACCTTAGCATCTGCTTTTGCTCTCTATTGCCTTGCAACCTAGTAGACAACTTGTTAACTAAATCAGCCGCCGAAGCCCGCGTGAATGAGCATACCAAAAAATTAGACAAACACTCACCCGCCTCTAAAAGCCTTAAAATTCGTGCTATCATAACACTTGTTTTGCCACTACCAGCAGAAGCAGACACCAAAATATTTTTAGCACCGCTTTCAATTGCTGTAAGTTGGTCTTTTGTAAAAGTTATGTTACTCATAATTTTTGTCACCCCACCACCAACCGAGTTTGGCTTGTCTGTAAACAACCAACAAAAAAATTACGCTCTAATTTAAAAAGCGATAATTCTTAGGTTAAAAAATCTCAAACGCATCTTTACAAACCTTTAGTTTGTCGCACCTAACCCTATCCGCTTGCAAATCTATTCCACAAATATTTGCAAAGCCGCACAATTTACACGCATCTTTAAGCGGGATAATATCTATATACCCCTCTGCCATTTTTTGCAAAGCCGCGCGTATCATACTGTCGGTATAATCAGATATATTATCAAGTACATCGCTTGCCAGCACCTTATTCCAATGCCCCGTATACCCCCCGTGTACCACCCCCTTTTTTGTAAGGGCAACATCTATAAACCTACTTTTCTCGCCACTCTCAAGCAACGTATCGTGCGCCTTTATAACATCTATATTATCTAGCGTAACACCAACAAGCCTATATACTCCGCGCTCTATATCCAAGTTCTCACCCGCGTCCAAGTCAGACTTTGCCAAAAATTCGTTCGCAACCGGAAAATAATACACACCCGCATTTTTAAATTCTCTAGCACCCTTTGCGCTGTCCGCACTACTACCGCCACTCTCAATTATGCCACCGCCACTCACTTCACCACCACCGCCCACTTCACCAGCACCACCCTGCGCCTTAACGTAAGCATTATAATACGTAAACAACTGAAGCGCCTTGCCAAAATAAACATTTTTTAAAGAAAATTTTACCCTGCCCGTTTTGTAATCTATAATTCGCACATACCTTTTATCCCCATCGTCGTACACATCTACCCTGTCTATAACACCGCTAAACTTAAATGTCTGTCCGCCCTCGCTAAACTCTAGTTCAAAATTAATCTCTGCGCCCACAGGCTTAAATAACGAGTGCTTGTCTGCGTAGTATATAAAGGCACAAACGCGCTGTGCCTCGTCCTCTAGCCGTTTAAGCGCGCTAGTAAGTGTCTCAGAGTTTAAAAGCACGGCAAACTCATCTTTTTGCCTAACCTTTTCTACTATACTTGCCACAACATTTTTTAAGGCGCTCGGCGTTAAATTTTGGCTGTTCATAACAACTTCCAGCACAAACTGCTCTATAACAGAGTGCAAAAAACTTCCTACATCAACTGCCCGAAGCCCGCCCATCTCTCTTTCTTTAAGCGCCAGACCATAGTCTAAAAAGTGTTTGTATGGGCAATTGTAAAAACTCTCAACCCGCGATATACTCGCCCTTCCAGACTGCCCCAACTTAAATTTTGTGTTAGGCACGCGCTTTGGCTCACTCACAAAATTTCTAACTTTTTCAATTGCCAAAGCCTTATGCTTGTTCGCGCTAAAAATTTGGTACACTTCTTTTTGTGCATTTATGTCGCGCTTTGTAAATAGTCTCTTTTTTAAAATCTCTTGCAACATCTTGTTGTATGCATAATTTTTACTGCTAAAAATTTTAAGCCGCGTACTCTCACAAGTGTTTGCTAACTCATCTTTAATAGCCAAATTTAAAATCGGAAATTCAGTTGCCAAAATAATGTCCTCTAGTAAGTCTATCTTTTTAGATGAGCCACTAGCATTTAGGGAAAGGTACGAAAAATACAAAGCGTCTGCCCTTAAAACATTGCTATAAATATTTTGCGAAAGCCTAGTGTATGCATCGCGCGGCGTAGGTGTGATATCCACGCCCATAACTTTAAGCGCCGCAATATCCGGCTCGTCTATAATGCCGTTTGGCGAAAAAGCCGGCATCAGCAAGTTTTCATTAGCGCCCACAACAAACAGAATGTTACTAGCCCCCTTAGCAAAACTGCCAACATAAATACTTGCACAGCATATAACCTGCACGCACTCTAAACTTTTTGGCAAAACAGAAATCTCTGCAGCAACAATGCTAGAATGCAACAACAAATAAAAGTCATCTAAATTATAAATGGTTCTGCCCAAAAGCAAAGCAAAACTATCTAATATCTCGCTAAGTTTACTAACAGATTGGCTAACAACACTCTCTAATACTAAGTCACTCTCAAAACCTTGCTGGTTGCCCCCATTACTACCTTGAGTTTCTAGAGTGCCATTACTGCCCCCGCCCCCACTACTTATTAACTCTAAAAACTGTTGCGTTGGCGCACTAGCCAAAAAGCCTTTCAGCGTCTCAGAAAACTTACTAGCAGACAACCCCTTTAAGCCACCTAAAGCCTCTAGCGTGCTAAACAAAGCCTCTCTCACTTTTAAAAAACTATCCGCGTAAAAACTATCAAAAATCTCTGCGCCCTTTTTCAAAAAAGTTATGTTATACTTGAGTATGTAATTCTCAAAAAAACTTACATCGCACTCGGTCAAGCCATTATAAAGCAAAAACAACTTGTGCTTTGCAAACGCCAAACACTCGCGCCGCCTAAACCCGCTCTTAACAGCAGACAAAGCCTTAAGCATATAGTCGGCAAGCGGGCTGTCTTCTAAACTAACCTTTTGGTCTGTATGCACGGGGATATCAAAGTTGCGCATAACTCTCTGTATACGCGCCATATAACTAAGCGGCGCAATAACTTTAATGTCTTTATACCTAGCCCCCTTGTTAACAACTAAATACCTAATCTCTTGCGCCAAATTTTCTAACTCGTCACTTATGCTTACAGCCTCGTAAATGCCACTAAGGGTGTTTGCGAGAGTAGTAGCATATGTTGCATTAGGCGAAATACTAGGTGTTGCACTAGGCGAAACACTAGCCTTGTGTAAATGCTGGCTAACACTATTATCCATAAGCGTTAAACTCTTAGCATACTTGTTCAACTCGCCCACAACAACAGCCTGCAATGGCGTAAACACATCAAAATACGCCACATAAACATTACTGTTTTTAATGTGGTGGTTCTCTTTTATGCCACGCGCAAGCAAGTTTAAAAGCCCCGCGCTATCTACATACTCTTTAATCGCACTCATATACAAACGATACAAAAAGGCTATGTCCTTCACTTTATACTCTATTAAACCCGTGCCTTTAAGCGCCAACTTATCTAAGTCATCTGGCAACACATTACTAGACTGTAACTGCTTTATAATGTCTACCATATTTTTTGCAAACGAAACCCTAGTAATTCCCTTTTTAAAATAAACCAGCCTTTCCCTATTCTCAAGCACCAACCGCTTTAAAATAAGCACAGCATTAGCCCGAGAAAGCGGTTTTTTCTCACTTTTAAAATAGCGCGCAAAAAGCCTAGCAAACGTTAAAACCTCTACATTAAAAACACCCTCACCCCTAATCTTTCTACCAGCCTTCAAAATATTTATAACTTCGCGCTCAACTTCCAGCGTAACCTTATCCGGCACAATAATAATATTGTTAGGGCTTAAACCATTCCCAACATCAATCCCCAAAACCATTCTCTCAAAAGCCCCGTGCCTACTAACACAATTCATTTTACCACCCCCACCAACTTTTCCCATAATTACATTTTACCATTTTTACTCATACTAATTTGCTTTTAAGTTGTCCCGTGAATTCGGATAGATTTTTGAGGGTAAAGTTGACTGATGAGGCTTAAGGCGTACTAGATGTACGCTAACAAGCCGAAGAAGGCAATCTTTACACCAAAAAGATGACGAAAGATGTGACAATCTTAAAAAACAAATTAGTACAAAAAAAGCCCTTAAATAGCACATTTAGGCTAAATAAGGGCTTTTTTAAGTTATTGGAGCTGGCGATGGGAATCGAACCCGCAACCTACTGATTACAAGTCAGTTGCTCTACCATTGAGCTACGCCAGCAAGAAGTTAGATGCTGTTAGCAAATTATGTTTGTTTAACCTAATCTCTAACTTAGTTTAACCTAACTCTATTATTATATAACAAGTTAAAAAAAAATGCAAGCAATTTTCGCAAAAAATCTTAAAAATTGTTAAAAAATGTAATAGCCAAATAGTTGTTTTTAACGCTAAGTTGTGCTATAATGTTTATTAGTTATAATGGTGTAAATTACGGAGAAGTGGTCGAGTTTGGTCGATGGCACTCGCTTGGAACGCGAGAGTACCGCAAGGTACCGCAGGTTCAAATCCTGTCTTCTCCGCCACATTGGCTTCGCCTGCCGCCAAACGTTGCCTACGCTTTGCTACGGCAAGCGGCAACTTCCGGGCTTCGTTTTTTCTTAGGGATACCCTAAGAAAAAACATAAAACTAACCACAATCGCTTTGCTTATGCTTAAGTTGAAACTATGTTAGATTTTTTACCGGTTGCTTTATGGATGTTTATTTTATCTCAGTTGTTTGGGTTTATAAACATCGCAATTTCTTTTTACAAATTTCAGATAAAAGACAAAGCGAAAACTCTTCGCTTGTCTGCTGTTGGTAATGTTTTTAAGTCGCTTAACTATGCCTTTTTGCTTAACTGGTCGCTTGCCGGCTTAAAAATTGTTAGCATAGCAAAAAACCTGATGTTTGCTAAAACTTCTGCCGAAAACTCTAAAATAAAACTGTGGCAATCTATTTGTGTATTTATATTTTTTACAGTTATATCTGTTGCAGTTATTTTTGTTACGTGGTATTTTACAAGGCTGTGGTTCGAGTGGATAATTCTATCAGCCGTGGTTTTTGCAAACTTTGGCAAGTGGAAAAAGGGGATTCACATACTTAGAATAAGCGCGGTGTTTTACAGAATTGTAATGATAATTAACAGCATTTTCTTTTTCTTAAACCCAACAAATTTAATTAAGGCGATTGCCGTACTTATATCTGTTGCGCTGTTTTACATTAGGTTTTTTGCAGAGCGCAAAATGCAAAAAGCACAACTTAAAGCAACAGAGGCAAGGGTTATGTCAGAATAATTTTTTACTGGGTGCTACACCCGCTTCGCGATAATTGCTATAACATACAAAAAAGCCATAAGGTAATTTTTACTCTATGGCTTTTTTTGTTTTTGCTTTGTTTATCTATTTGTAGGTGCAAACACTACTTCTACTGTTGCTGATACTTTTATGTCGTTATGCATAATTGTTGTTGAGCATACAAAGGCGTCGTACCTTGCAAAGCCAAAGTGGTTAAAGTAGGTTTCTTTAATTGCTACAATCTCTAGCTCGCCTAAGCCTGCCGCTTTAGATAAAAGTGTTGCTTTTTGTTTTGCAGAGTAAACCGCCCGTGTAAGTGCTTCGTTATAAGCGGGCGAGTTATCCTCTAGCCCAAACTGAATACCGCTTACAATGTTTGCGCCCGCCTTTGTTGCCAAATCTATTACCTTGCCAACAGCAGATATATCGCGCACTCTTACATTAAGTTGATTGCTTACCCTATAGCCCAAAACCCGCCTACCAAAATTATAGTCGTGCAACGGAAAAATATTAAACCAACTTGTAGTAATATCGCTCTCACTAATGCCCTGCCCTTTCAAAACCTCTACAAGCCTTTGCGCAATTTCTGAGTTTTCGGTCTGAGCAACTTCTATGCTCTTACTCTCTGTTTCTACGCTTAAACTAATAGTTGCCACATCTGGCTTAACCGATATACTACCAACCCCCGTAACAGTTATACCAAAAGGTATACAATTTTGCAAACTTGTTGCATTAGCCACCATAACGCTTTGTGGGTTAACAATTACCGCGCCTAACATAGCCACAGACAAAACTAGTGTTGTTACAATTAAAATACATCTCTTTTTCATACCCTTAATTTAAGCAAACAAATTAAAAATATGCAAGTGCGAAAAAAAATGCAAAGGTTTCGGTTGTAAATTGCACTCAACGCTGTTTTCATTAATGCGGTAATATTTACCATTTGCATTATATTGCCGTTTAACGCTCGGCTTATACTATGGTAAAATTTACCATATGTACCCATATTGTCGTTTAATGTTGGTTTAATCTACGGTAAAATTTACCATTTCTTGCAGTTTTTTTTACTAAATATTAAATTAACGCTTAAAAACGTTTGCAAAATTTATAAAAATTTGTTATGATAAAAGTCAATAACATTACACAAAGACTGTTGTGTAGTAAAAAACAAAACAAAAAGGAGGTAAAATTTTTATGAAAAGATTCACAAAAATTTTATTAGCAATCATCATTTTCGCCACGGTATCTCTCACTTTTGTAGGCTGTTCTAACATTAATAGAGATGGTCGCTGGCGTACATACGAGATAACAACTGGTGAAATTACTCTAGACCCATACACTAGAGAATTTCAATTTGCTTACTCTCGTGACACAATAAGAGGCGCTATATCGGAAGGGGGTCGACTTCTTAACTGGTCAAACAACCTTATGATTAGTCGAGTTAGTTTTGAGGGCGAGACTACCTATAATGCTTCTAATATTACTGTAATTGTTCCATCTGCTATGTCTCATCTGAGTTCGCATTCAGATGAAGCATTTGGTGGAACTATCCGCATTAGAAATAGTGGAGATACTTTTAATAGTTCTCATTATTGGTTAGACCTTATATGGAATGCTTCACATACAGAGGTAGTAGGCACGAAAGTTCACATAAGCTTTTCTCAATTAGTTGAAAGGCAAAACCTTATAATAGACTTTTACTACTATACTTTTGGTATGTTGTCTCAAGATGAGCCAACACCAAGGCGCTTTTCATTCACGTTTGACTTAGCGCGTTTACGCACATAATGTAAACCAACCGAAAAATTTAAGAATAAAGGAGATTTAAAAAATGGAAAATAGAATTGAGAAAAAACACGTTTTGGCTGTATTGTTTGCGCTAGCATTTTTTAATACTGTGATAATTTTGCTTCCGCAAATTGTAGACTTTACAGACAGCCTTTCTCGCCGTGTATCAGACCCTTCTACTGGCTCTTACTTTGTAATGTATCAAATATTTAGGGTAATATCTATACTTGGAATGATTGCTATATTGTTATTCACTTTCAAAATTGCATTCTGCGATTGTGGCGACGCTAGAAAGAGATTATTATCTTTAATATCTGTTGGCATACTACTACTGTTTGTTCTAATGTGGGCTATAATGCGCTTTACAATACCAGTAGAGGGCTTAGAGACTCTACCTGCACAATGGGTTGATGCAGACCGCACACTATTTATGATTTTCCGCTTTCACACTATGCAAAACCTAGTACTTGGCGCTATACTTGTACTTATTACGTGCTTGCCTTACCTGAAGCGTGAGAAAGGTGAGAAAAAAGAAAAGCCTGCTAAAAAAGAAAAGGCAGAAAAAGCAACTGAAACAAAAGAGTAATTTAGTTTACATAACTAAAAGCCTAAACATTTAAGGCTAAACATAAAGCCCACTTGCAACTCAAGTGGGCTTTTTTGCGTTTAACGATAATTCCTATGTCAAAAAAACTGACTGCTGTACGCTCAATGTCTATGCTGACTGCTGACCGCTGACTGCTGACCGCTGACTGCTGACCGCTCACCGCTGTATACTGTACGCTGTACGCTACACTATAGGTTGGTCTTTAAAGACTGTGCGGTTTAGTGGTGGTATTATTAAATACATCAAAAATAGGTTTAAGCCTACCCAAACCGGTTGAGAAATTAAGCGCGCTAGTACAATAACTTGAAAATTACCCGGCATTATCCCCAGCACATAAATGCCGTAAGAGCCTAATATAAGCGTAGCCGGCACAAATGCGATTATAGCCCCCATAAGCAATTTAACAAACCATTGCTCTTTTTCTTGCCCGTTTTCGTTGTGGGTCGGCATAGATATTATCTTATAAACGCCGTATATCAAAAGCGAGGCGGCGGTGGCTATTATCACTACCCTTGCGCCGTTGTGCAAGCCGCGCCCAGTAGATAAGGTCACTTCGCCCGTATCCTGATTTACAATTTCGTTGCCACCCTCGTAAAACGCACCGAAATAATATGCGCTTGCAATTGTTGCTATACATATAAACGCAAACAACAAAAGCAACGCATCTTTATACACTTTGTTTGGTAGCCTAAGCATAAACAGTAGCGCGACTATGGTTGCCGTTAAGCCGTTGCCAACGCCAATAAATGGCGAGTACAAACCCTCTGGCGCTAGTAAATGACCTATAAAGTCGCCCAAAAACGCTACCGCAAAACCATATATTGGTCCGAACAAAATCCCGCTTAAATACATAAATGCATACACAAAACTTGCCCTGCCACCAAAGCCCGGGAGGGATAGCGAAAACACATTAAGCACCACGCCAAACGCTGTGACCATTCCCATAGTGCTTATTAAAAGTGTTAGGTTTGCCCCCCTGCCCCTAGTGCCACCAGCCCTATCGCTATTGCCCCTAGCGCCGTTAGCCTTGTCGGCACTAGCCCTAGCGCCCCTAGCCTTATTAAACCTTGCGGGCGGACTTGTAAATAAAGCCACAGCGTCTTTGCGCACGCCAAACATATGCCCCAACAAATTTATAAAAACAGCAAAACAAATTATTGCCACCACAACGCCTATAAGTGTTCCGAAAAACTCTCGCCCAAAATACTGCTCGTTAACTTGCTCGAACGGGATAGAGCCAAACACACCCGCAACAACCCCAACAGGTATAGCCAAAACCATACTTAGTATACCAACAAAAACTGCTCGGGTTTTTAGCCTATAACCACTGTGCAAAACTTCCCCACTCGAGTTTTTTATTTCGCTGTTACCTAAGTTTTCTACTTGGCTATTCTCTATAGCCTGCAAACTCTCACTATCTTGATTTTCTTGTAAATTGTCTGACACAAAAAAAACCTCCTGAATTAAATTCAGAGGTCCACAAAAAAATGTTTAAATACCCTTACAGTAAACTAATGCCACACAAAAATTATGCTTAGCACCACACCATAAGGCAAAAACAAAATTGTAGCGGACACGATAGCCTATCGCAAAACGGACTTGTTTTTTCAAAAAAACGATAAAGCCGTTTATTTCGTCCAAAGGCAACGTCCCATCCTTTGACACTAAAACGCAGAACTATCTACTCTATAACTTTATTTTACAATATTTGCAAAAACTTGTCAAGCAAAACAAAGTCATATCATAACGAATTTCTATTCCGCTACGCTGCATAAGGAAATTCTTTTATGATATGATTTGTTAACGGGTGCTACACCCGCTTCGCGATAATTAAGTTAACAATTACAACAAGCACTATCTTTTTAAAAACCAGTAAATGACTAAAGCAGTTATGGCGGCGATGTTTAGTATGGTTAGAATTACAAAAACTAGAATGTAATTTACCGATAGTATATAGTTACCAGCGTTAAATGTTATAAAACTTATAAGTTGCAACACTAAAAATACTACTGACGCTATAGCCACTAGTGCTGTAAATATACATATGCTTAAAAATAAATAATCTCTTTTCATAAATTTTTTTCTAGTTTGCCGATTACGCCAGCGTGAAATATAATTCGTGGGCTTTTAGTTGGGCTATTGTGTTTATGCGCCGTGTAAACAATGCTTCTGTGTCTGGGTATCTGATATGGTCTTGCCAACCGACTGTTGCAAGCGCTATAAGCCCTACATCGTACTCTGTGTCTGAGTAAAAAATGTTGTTGTTTATAACTGTTTGTAAAAGGTTTGGCGGTATATAAGTTACGCCCGCAACTTTAGCATAATATATGCCATTTACCCTGTTTGTCTCTAAGGCTGTTATGGCAAAGTTTTGCGTTATAGTGCCACCCAAACTTTGTGCAACAATTCCGCCAACAAACATTAGCCATATCTCATCTATATCTATATAAAAGGTGTTTTCTGCCCCGCTGTTTATTATATCGCCTGAATTTATGCTTGCTATACCGCCTATAACTGCAACGTGGTTGTCCCCGCTTGCTATTATATCGCCGTAGTTTTTAGAGTTTTTTATTGTTGAGTGTATGGCGTTTTGTACTGCTACGCCGCCTATCCAAATTTCTATTGGTCGCTCTGGCTCTGGTGGCGGTGGTGGTGTATAATTTATATCGAAACTACCGTTTATTGTACCGAAGTTTGCGCTTCTAATTATACTACCCTCGTTTATAATAACAACACCCGCAAGCCATATGTTCCACCTAGAGTGCCTTACAATCTGGTTAATTTGTGCGTAATTTCTTGCGCTGTAAATTTGCCCTCTATTGCCAACGGCTATCCCCGCTAAGCCTACTGTGTAAGAGTTAAAGTTTGTGCCTTCAAGCGTTGTAACACCACTAAGCACGCCAAAATTCTCACCTACAAAACCGCCAAAGTAAAAGTTTGGTCTGCCGCTTCCTAAAAGTTTTATGTCCCCAACAACTGTACTGTCTGTTATTGTGCCGTTGTTTGCTCTAGCAAAAACCCCTGCCATAAACCACGCACTTGTGTAAACTAGTGTGGTGCTTAACGCTTCGCCGTTTAGGGTGGCATCTACTATCACATCTGATTGGCTTATAAGCCCGGCGTTTTCGTTTACAACAAGCCCAAAGCCACAGTCGGCATTTATAACGCCACTTAGCGTGCGCGTGCCTTGTATAACAAAGTTTGCATTTTTTAAACTACCGCTTAGCCTATTAGCCAGCGCCGCCGAAGCACTTAGTGTTATAGTGTGTCCGTTTACATCTATGTTGGCAGACACTTCAGAAAATAAGTAACTAAAGTTAGTTCCACGCGAGTTTCTGGTTGGGGCTTTTTCGGTTAAATTTATATCCGTTTTTAAAACAAAGTGTCTGCTACCAGATGAGAGCGCCCTTTCAAACTGCGCTGTGTTATTAATAACGCGCGGATTGTTTTCCGTACCCAAGCCAATAGTGCCACCAATTATGCCAAGCAAAACAGAATTTAAAATAATTATGCCCACAAGCACAAAAGACGCAACAAACGCGAGCCTTCTTTTTTTAGCAACGCGCCTAGACGCTTTTAGCGGTATAAATAGTGCGCCGTTTTTCACTTCTATATCAAAGTCTTTAGAGTTGGCGATTTTTTCCATACGCTCTACAATGTGCTTGCTGTTTGGGTTATCTTTGCTTATGCCCATTTTGGTAACAACAGAATTTAAATGCTCTATATCATCTGTAAGCAGTAGTATTTCTGCTGGGCTGATATACTCGGCGTTTGTAAAAAACCTTATCGCCGTGTCTGCAACTTCTCTGAATTTTTTGTAGGCATCTATCGGCTCTTCTTGCCCGACAAAGTCGTTTACTCTTACAAGTGCTTCTTCAAACTTTTTGCCGATGCGGCGCGCTTTGTATAAATAAATTATGCTTAAAAGCGGAAACCTGCCAAATGCTAAATATGCGTACGACTTTTTCAGCGTAAGCAGCCTAGAAAACTCTGTAACATCGTCTTTAACAACGGCGTTAAAAACATCTTGTGGTGTGTGTTGATTGTTCATAATAATGTTAAATTTTAAATGCTAAATTTTAAATGATTTCACCGCTTACGCGGAAAAATTACTTTTTGGTTTTAACTCGCCTAGAGGCTGCCCACCTATCGAAAATCTCAAATAGTACTGCCTCGTTTACATCTTGGCTTTCTGTAATCTTTTTTAAAAAGTCGTTAGATACTGCGTATTGCTCTAAAAGTTTTGTAAGCGTAGTTTTTTCATCGCGCTGACTTTTTACTATTTCATCTAGCCCCGCCTTTATGCTGTCTACGCTAGACTTACTGTCTAAAAGCGTGCTTGCTACATCTTTATTTAAAAACTGGCTAACTTGCTTTATGTCTTGCCCGTAAGTGTTAAGCGCCTTTTCTAGCGCCTTAATGTCGTAAACGCGAGTTTTTTCTTCTAGCGCGCCATCTAGTCGGTTAATTTGGTTTTCTACTTTTTTATCGAGGTCTTTAATTGCGCCTAGGCGCTCTTCTACTTTTGAGAACTGCGCACTTAAATTTGCAACCTCGCCCGCATACTTATTAGCAGATGCCGAAAACTGCTCTACTCGGCTTGCCAAATCGTTTGCTTTGGATACTTGCGATGCCATCTGCTTAAAAATATCATCTAGTTTGCCTTTTAAATCACCCGAAAATGCCGCGTTTAAACTATTGATATTGCCTTGCATACTCTCGTATGTATCTAAAAATTCGTTAAGGTTTTTTTGTATGGGCGCTATTAAATCTCTGTAGCCTTTAAACTCTGTGATAAGTTGTCTTACTTCTTTTTCATTCATATATCTTTTGGTGACCGCCGCCACAATCCTCCGTGTATAATTAACCAACTAGCGTTTTTGCCTTGGTTGAGATTTGCATAGAATTTTGCTTGTATTTTTGTAAGTCTGCTTTTACAATATCTATTATCAGCCCCGCAACTTCTGGGTTGTCGCTCATATCTACAAATAAGTCTAACACATCTATGCCTGAGGCCACCCCCTCGCCCATTAATAATTCTACAAGGGATATAAGTTGCTCTTCTTTTGCTAGCACAAATTGCGCGCGCGCGTCTTCGTAAAGGCTGTGGTTAGATGAAGCCGCCTTTATAAACTCTATGCCCGCCGCTTTGTGTTGACCTTTAACCACATAGTTTTTGTGTATATCTATGCGGGCTTTTGCCGCGAATTTCTCTGGGCTGGACAGTATTCTGTCTGCTGTGTGGTGGGCATTGTCGTATTGCCCTAGTAGTATAAACTCTCTTACGCGCTCTATCAATTCTTCTTGCTCGGCTTCTAGTTTGTCGGACGAGAATAGTATGCTTGAGATTGCATCATCTACGCTTTTGCTTTCAAAATTGTTTTGTAAAAAGTCTGAGAAAATGCCTATTTTTTCGCTTTCTAAAACGTAAAGGGCTGTTTTTGCGCGAGATAGCCCAACGTAAAACAAATTAAAATAGTATCTGTAGATGTTGTTTTCATCTGATATTTTTTTGTTAACCTTTGCGCGCTCTAGCGCTCGCCACTTGGGCGCGTTTGCTGATAATAAATCTAGCAAAATAATGCACTCACGCTCTAGCCCTTTAATTTCTGAGACTGTTAAAATCTCTTGCTTTTTAAGCCTCTCACGTAGGGCAATCTTACGCTCGTTATCTGCAACAACAATGGTGTAGTTGTTAAAGGCGCGAGAGCCAAGCGTGTCTAAAAACTTTTGCCCTTCGGCTTTAGAATTAAGCAAAACCGCATCGTGCATTACGCTTCCGTCTTCAACCGCTTTTGTTTTTACAACAAAGTTATGCACGCCAAAGGTTTGCTCGTTAAGCCGACCTAAGTGGGTTAGAATTGTTGCTATGCCTTTAGAATTTCTGTAACTGCTAGATAACTCTTTTGTGAGAGATACATCTCTCTCGTGCAGAAGTTTTTTAAGGTGCGCGAAAGAGAAAAACGAAGCGTTTATCATTTGTAGGGCATCGCCCACGCAAAACATCTTTAAAGCAATCTCAGAAAACAACTCTAGGTTTATTCTGGTAAAATCTTGCACTTCATCTAAAACAACTAGAGAATATTTTTGTAGTGGTTGTGTGTTGGTTTGTGTTAGTGACTGCGTTTGTGAATGTAGTTGCCCTTGCCCTTGCATTGTTACAGGGTTGCTTTTTATATGCTCTAGCAGTTGTCTAGACATTAAGTTGTTGTTAGTTAGGTTGTTGGTTTTTAAAAAGCCCGCGTATTCTAAATAGGTTAAGTAAATATCGTTTGCTTCATCTTTAGAAAAAGAGTTTGCCCTAAGCGCCACATAGTCTGCTTTAGATAAATCGTTTTTTGAATAGCCCGTTATAAGTCCGTAAATTTCTTTATAAATTACTTCTGGCGAGATGTGTTGCATTTTTGCAAGGCGCGTTTTTAACTGGTGGTTTTTTATGCCTTTTAAAAAAACTTCTTTAAAGTGCTTTTCATCTGCTAGATGTGGTTGAGCCGAGTTAATGGTGGGTGCGCTTGTGTCACTCTCACCTTGCACGCTATTTACACTATGGTATAGGTCTTGTATAAGCGCGTAGTCTACTTTGTTTTCTAAATAGTCTGAGACTTTTTGCAGTAGCGCTTCTAGGCTTCCGCCACCAAATAAGTATACGCCTAGTTTTTTCTCTGCTGCCCTTACCTTATCGCTGTCTGCAAAAACTGCTCTGCCGCTTTTTATATCTTGCAACAACTTTTTTATGTTTGCCGAATACTCTAGCACTTTTTGCTTTGTATCCAGCAAAAGCCCCCTAGAGAAAGTAGAGTACAATACGCGCCCTGCGTATCCGCGCGCGGCAGAGTAAACAATTTTGTCTATACAAATGTTTGTTTTGCCACTTCCTGCAACCCCTTGTACTATTACGTTTGCATCCTCTATTTTTGCAATCTCTGCTTGCTGTTCGTTCAAAAACGGATAGTAAACAAAGTCTTGCCCTATAACTCTGTACAGTTTTAAAAAGCAACTTTTGTCGCCTTCAAACTCTACTTGCTCTAGCGTTATGTCAAATTTGCCTTGTCCAGAAGCGGTTTGTCCAGAAGTGCCTTGTCCAGAATTTGCCCCCGCCGTAGTTTTGCTTAAAAATTCTGCAAAGCGCCTGTCCCCGCGCCTAATAAAATCTTCCCTTGCTTTTAAGTCGTAAAATATGATGTTTGCTTTTGCTTCCTTAGTGTCTGCTTCTTTTTCTATTTTAAGGTAAAAACCACAATCTAGTATGCTTGCTTTGTAAAACTGCTGTCTGCTTTTGTCTGCGCTAGCAACTAAACTTTTGTCTAGTATTACGCTTTCTGCAACTTTGCTTATTAATAAATCTGTACCAACAAAATTTCTTGCGGCGAATATAAAACTAGCCGTTTTTAAAATTCCGACTTTTGATGATAATACTACTCTGTTTATATCTACTTGCAAAGTTTTCATATTTTTCGTGTAACCCACTTTTAGCAAAGCCAACCACAAATCTGTTATCTACTTAACAGCATCTGTATTGTTTGTTTTTAAATTTTGGCTTTGGCTATAAGTTTGGCTTGTTGCTTTTCTGTCTCATTAGTTTTTTCAGCCTCTTTTTTGTAAAATTCTATAACCCTTGTCTTTAAAAGTTTTATTGCTTGCTCTTTATTTTTTAGTTGGCTTTTATGTGCCTCTACCCTTACGGCTATGCTTGTTGGCAAATGCACAGCCCTAACGGCAGTCTCAACCTTGTTAACATTTTGCCCGCCACTTCCGCTTGCTCTGAATGTTTCTATTTTTATGTCTTTGTCACTAATCTCTGCCACCGAACTAGCCCTTGGTAAAACATAATTGTAAACCAAAACTTCTGCTCTCTCACTTTTTCCACCTGTACCACTTTTTCCACCCGTGCCACTTGTGCCACCTGAGCCTGTGGCACTTGCGCTTTCTACTAAATTTATGCCACATCTCTCAAGCCAAAGTTTGCTAGCACCCCTACCCTTTATAACTAGCCTAAACTTGTCTTTAAAAACTTCAAAACCACTAGAGGTCGCTTCTTTCGCAAAACTCTCTAACAAAGCCTTATTAGAAGTTTCTACAGCAACAACATTATCCGCGCTGTCTTTTAATATAAATTGCTGATAAGCGCTTTTAAAAATTTGAAGCGCGTCGCCGTCTCTCTCTTGCAAAAGCAAATTTGCACTAAGTGCCAAGTCCGCCAAACTATTATATTCTGCTACAAGGCTTTGCAAAAATGCAGCATCTGCCACAACTTCGGGCGCATACATCAACTCTTCAAGTTCTGCATACCGAACCAAATATTTTTCTGCCAAACCACAGGCTTTTAACATATCCATAATACTATATTTATTATACCACAAAATGCCACAAAATTACAATAGGTTTGATATTTCTACAAGTTTTGCAACTGAGATTGCCTCGCCCCTTATGTTTGTTGGTAGGTTAACTTTTTGTAAAGTGGCTTCTATGTGTTCTCTTTTTAGGTCTAACTCTTTTATGATATTGTTTGCAAAGGTTTTTCTGCGCATTGCAAAACTTGCGCGCTGGAGTTTAAAAAATGTTTCTTTGGCTTTTGCCGATACAAAGTTAAATTTGTTTTTGTTAATATCTATTCTGACAACCGCGCTGTCTACATTAGGCACGGGATAAAAGTTTTTGCGGCTAACTTGTCGCGTAATTTTAGCCTCGCTCTCTACCGCAAGCCTTGCCGAAATGCTTCCGTAAATTTTACTACCCTCTACTGCTACAAGACGTTCTGCCACTTCTTTTTGCACCATAATAGTAAGGCTTGTAAGGGGCATCTCACTTTCCAAAAAATACATTATAATTGGCGTTGTAATATAATAGGGCAAATTTGCAACAACCTTAAAGGGCGCGCCGTTAAACCTATTTGCTATTTCTGTGTGTGGGGCTTTTAAAATATCTTTATATACTACTTCAACATTTGTTATGCCTGATAGAGTATTATCAATTATGGGCTTGAGAGAGATATCTATCTCATAAGCCACAACCTTTTTTGCCGCACTTGCAAGGGCTTTCGTTAGCCCCGCTTCACCAACGCCAATCTCTAAAACATAGTCTGCACTACTAACACCTGCATCTGCAACAATTGCGTTAAGCAAATTAATATCCCTAATAAAATTTTGCCCAAATCTCTTTTTATGTTTAAAACTCATAACTTTTAATGTTGAATGTTAAATTTTAAATGTTAAATTATTGTAGCCATTAAATGCCACTACTTTTGAACAGGCTGCATTTTGCACCTATAAGCAATTTGCAACATAGCCTTGCCCGCGCTAGCGGTGAAACAATTTAAAATTTAACATTTAAAATTTAAAATTTACATACTGCCCCTTAGTCTAAAATTTGCACCTATGTCTTTTGCCGCTAGGCGGCATAAATCTATTTCATCTTTTGTTAAAACATCGCCCACAACGCTTAGTGTTAGATAAACCAAGCGCCTTTTGCAAAGGTATATAAACTTTAGCACTTCATCAAATGCGTTTTCTACTTGTATTATCTCACCCTTCCAATTTGTGTATTTTAGTTTCTCATAATCAGGCTTGCTTACTTCGTTGTAGCGTGCGGCGTTTGGTGCATTTAAAGATACATTTATATGCTTTATAACTTCCGCAATTTTGTCGGTAGTGTCAAAGCCGTGTATAACATTAGCAAGCCCGTTAGTGTTAAGGCGCACCCTAACCTTGCCCATTAAAAACTTTGCAACTTCTAACATCACATCTAAGTTATATGTAGGTTCGCCATATCCACAAAAAACAACTTCCCGAGCCTTTTTAAAGTTGTGACTTTTAAGTTGTTTAATAACATCTTTTGCGCTAGGCTCTGCGCCACTTCTCAAAAACAAATTATACTCGCCAAAATTTCCACCGCGCCTTACACAAAAAATGCAGTCGTTAGTGCATCTGTTAGTTAAATTTATATACAGCGCATCGCCATATTTGTATACATATGTATCTGTCATATCTCTCCTTATTTATTTTGCAGTTCGCTAGGCGAAGCATATAAAAATTTTGACCTTTGGATTGCCGTTAGGCAAACAACCGGCAAAATTTTTATATCTTTCGCAGACCAAACAGCCTGCAAGCGTTGCTTGTTGTTAAATTAGCAATACATTCAAAAGACAATCCCTTTACTTCGGCTATTTTTTCTGCCACATACTTTACGTAAGACGGGTAATTAAGTTTACCCCTATGCGCTTGCGGGGTTAGGTATGGGCAATCTGTTTCTATAAGTAATCTGTCGCGCGGTACAGCCAAAATAACATCTTCTTTTTTATAATTCGGGTAAGTGACCGGACCCGCAAAAGAAATATAAAAACCTAAGTCTAGATATTTTTTAGCGTCCTCTTTAGAGCCACTATAGCAATGCATAACGCCAACTTCGGCTCTGCCCGCTAGATAATTTTTGTTGGCTTTTAGTATATCTAGCGTGTCTTTTGCCGCGTCTCTTGTATGCACAATAAGCGGAAGCCCAAGGGTATACGCTAAAAAAATTTGCTCTTCAAAAACTTTTTGTTGAGTTGCGCGCGGTGAAAAATCGTAGTAATAATCTAGCCCACACTCGCCAATTGCGACTATGCGCCTTTCAAAATTTGCCAATTTACTACCACTTTTTGCACTATCCGCGTCACTATTTTTGCTGTCTGTTTTGGCACTTAAACTAAGTAAATCACTCTCTACCATCTCTTTTAAAGCCTTTAAATAGTCTTTAGACACGTCTTTACTATAATGCGGGTGTATGCCCACAGTTGCAAACACCTTGCTGTAAGTATTAGCCAAAAGTAAACTCTCACGCGAGTTTTGCTCTGTTGTGCCAACATTTATAATGGCTTGTAAACTTATCTCAGCAACAATTTCGTCTAAACTATTGCCATCTTGAGTGTATCTTTTGTCGTTTAAATGCGCGTGTGTATCTATTAGCATATGTTGCTCCTGCCATTGTTTTTGTAAAAGTTTTTGCATACGTTTTGTATACGTTTTTGCAAAAACGGGGTCGTAGACTTTATTGCTACTTTATTCTTGCGAATAGTGTATCACCCTCTAAGGTGGCTATTCCTACTGGCAACAAGCCGTATTTTGCCGAGCCAAAAGTCTTTAAATTGTCAGGTAGGTTATCGAACCTAGCAAAAATTTTGTCTGCTGTTTGTGGCAAAAAGGCTTGCAACAAAACGCCCACAACCCTTATGCACTCTAACACATTATACAAAACCACAGACAGCCTGCCTTTTGTTTTTTGGTCTTTTGCTAAAACCCACGGCTTATTATCATCTATATATTTTGCTGCCTTATCCCCCAGTTGTGTAATCTCAGACACCGCTTTGTCTATCTCCATTGCGCTTAGCCTAGTCTCAACTGCCCCTAAAAGCCCGTTAATCTCTTTAATAAATGCTTTGTCTGCCGCCTTTTCTTTCTCTAGTTTTTCTACCTTGCCGCCAAAATATTGTTTAGCCATAGCAAATGTTCTGCTTACTAAGTTGCCTAGATTGTTTGCTAGGTCTGTGTTAATTCGCTTTATCAGCCTCTCTTCCGTATACGCGCCGTCACTTCCAAAAGTATATTCTGCTAGCAAAAAGTGTCTCACAGCGTCTACACCATACTGCCCAATTAAATAGTCGGGGCAAGCAACATTGCCCTTAGATTTAGACATCTTATCGTCCCCCATTAAAAGCCAGCCGTGACCAAATACCCTTTTTGGAAGTGGCAAATCTAGCGCCATAAGCATTGCAGGCCATATAATCGCGTGAAACCTTACAATTTCTTTTGCAACCATATGTACAACTTCGCCCGACCAAAATCTTTTCAAGTTTGTAAAATCTTTGCTTGCCGTTGCACTTGCTGCATTATCGCTTGCTGAATTATCTCTTTGTACACCTACTGAATTATCACCTGCACCCGCTTCACACTCAAAATAACCTAGGGCTGTCATATAATTAAACAGCGCGTCTATCCATACATATATGGTCTGCTCTTTATCAAACGGCACTCTAATGCCCCACTCTAAGCCCGCACGGCTAACACAAAGGTCTCTCAAATCTTCCGTTTCTGCCTTTAGATAATTACCCACCATCTCTTTTTGGCGCGTCATCGGCTGTAAAAATTCTGGTCGCGCCTTATACAAATCTAACAGCCTTTCTTTATACTTAGACAACCTAAAAAAATACGCCTCTTCCGACTTTTCGCTTAACTCTCTTTTGCAGTCCGGACAAACCTTGTTCTCTGCTTGTCGCTCTGTCCAATAACTCTCACACGGCACGCAGTAAAGCCCCTCGTACTTATCTTTATAAATCTCGCCCCTATCAAACAACTTTGTAAAAATATACTCTACTTGCCTTTTATGAGCCTTATCTGTCGTGCGCCAAAAAATGTCGTTACTTATATTAAGCCTTGTAAATAATTCACTAAGACCCTTAGCCCTTTTATCAACAAGGTCTTTAGGCGTAACACCTTCCGCCTTTGCAACAGTTTCTATTTTCAAGCCGTGTTCATCAGTACCCGTTAAAAAAAATACATCGCGCCCCTTAAGCCTATAAAACCTAGCAAGCGCATCGCAATTAACCGTTGTATAACAATGCCCTATGTGCCAGTCTCCAGAAGGATAGTAAATTGGCGTTGTAATATAAAATTTATTTGTCATAAAAACTCCTATTCTTTAATTATATCTTATTTCAGCATATAACACAAGCATTTTTCATAATTTATACTAATTTGCTTTTTAGTTGTCCACAGATTTCGGATAGATTTTTGAGGGTAAAGTTGACTGATGAGGCTTAAAGCGTACTAGATGTACGCTAACAGCCGAAGATGGCAACCTTTACACCAAAAAGATGACGAAAGATGGGACAAGCTTAAAACAAATTAGTATTGGTAAAGACAAGCTATGAACAGAATTTGGCCATTTATGGTATTAATCGCTTGTGTGCTGCTTATTATATCCCGCCCACAAGATATAACATCTACTATGCTTGCTGCGTCTACAAACGCAGTTACTTTATCTATACGCCTTGTTGCCATTTACGCTGTGTGGATGGGCATACTAAATATTTTAGATGCCGTAGGCTTTAGCAAAATTCTAGCCAAAGCCCTAAGCCCGCTGATAAGGCTTATTTTTGGCAACATTCCAGAAGACGCAAAAAATTATATATCCCTAAATTTTTCTGCTAATATGCTAGGGCTTGGCGGTGCAGCAACGCCTATGGGCATAAAAGCGGTAGAGAGTTTAGACAAGCACAGAGGCAACACGCCAAAAATCTACGCAACTCAGGCTATGATAATGCTAGTTGTTATAAATGCCGCAAGCATACAAATTATCCCCACAACAGTAATCTCACTTCGCGAGACTGCCGGCTCAGAAAACGCAACGGCAATTGTTCTGCCCGCAATTATCGCAAACTTTACATCTACCTTTCTAGCAATTATACTTGTGAAAATTTTAGGCACTTTTATTGCTAGAGAGAAAAACTTTGTTGCTGTAAGTACAAGCGAGTAGAATTTATCTCGAAAGCCCTTATGCTTTTCAATAATTTGTAATTTGTAATTTGTAATTTGTAAAATATGAACATCGGTAATTTTATCTTACCCGCGCTGCTTATAGCAATTTTTGTAGCAGCGCTTATAAAAAAAGTGCCTGCATTCGATAAGTTTACAGAGGGCGCAAAAAAATCTCTTGTTGTTATATTTAACATCTTTCCTTTTTTAGTTGCCGTGTTTATCTCTATAGAATTATTTAACAAATCGGGCGCAACAGATGCGCTAGTGTCCGCAATCTCGCCCGTATTTAATATAATAGGCATACCATCGTCGCTTGTAAAACTTATACTTGTAAAGCCCTTTTCGGCTTCCGCATCTATGGTTGTTTTGGATGAAATTTTCACAACCTACGGACCAGACAGTTTTATGGGGGTTGCCGCATCTATTAT
>JGI24694J35173_10001010_pt1 | contig 26285 bp, 22 predicted proteins | sample TergutCo191P1_FD_35173 | JGI IMG/M metagenome (IMG submission 35173) | reverse complement strand
ACAAGGCAAGCTCTGGGCTGTCAAGTTCAGAGGTATAAAGACCCGCACATTTGAGCATAATTTTTCTCCTTTGGGAATGCTAGCTGTTTACTGTCGATATTGTAGCACGGAATACGCCCAGATGTCCCCCCTGTATGGCAAATGTCGTTGCCCTGAACCGCCCCGGGCGCACGATTGATTCTAACGCCCGCCTGCGGTATAATCCGGCAATGGCCACACTTATTGAACCAAGACTGCTGAAGGGTTTCCGGGATTTTCTTCCCCCCGCGGAAAACGTCCGGCGGGAGCTTACCGGGAAAATCGAGGCGACGTTTCGCTCCTTCGGTTTCGTTCCCATCGACACGCCGGCGCTGGAGTACGCGGACATTCTTCTGGGCAAGGGCGGCGGCGAGACGGAAAAGCAGATTTACCGCTTTAAGGACAACGGGGGGCGGGACGTGGCCCTGCGTTTCGACCTTACCGTGCCGTTCGCGCGCTTCGTCGCGCTGCACCGGGCGGAGCTTTGCCTTCCCCTAAAGCGCTACCATATCGGCAAGGTCTGGCGCGGAGAAAACGCCCAGCGCGGACGCTACCGGGAATTCACCCAGTGCGACTTCGACATAATAGGAAGCGACAGCCCGGCGGCGGATTTCGAGATACTGCTGATGATACGCGACGTGCTTGCAAACCTCGGGGTCGGCGCCGGCATCAGGATAAGCCACCGGGGAATGTTCAACCGGTTTCTTTCGCACATCGGGCAGGCGGAAAACTCACCGGAGATTCTGCGGGCGGTTGACAAAGCGGCCAAGACGGGCGCGAGCGAAACCGGGGCGGCGCTGGCCGAAATTGCCGGGGACGCGAACGCGCGGCGCATCCTGGAGTTTACCGGGGTCGGGCGCGGGCCGGGCGAAACCGGGGCGGAGACGTTCGCCGACGCGCTGGGACGCGCCGAGGAGCTTTCCGGCGGCCCCTCCCCGGAGTCCGGGCGGCTGGCGGCGCTGGGGCGGTTCATGCGCGACGCGGTTCCCGGGGACGGGTTCTTCGCGCTGGACACGTCGATTACCCGGGGGCTGGACTACTACACCGGCGTGGTTTTCGAAACCTTTCTGAACGAACTTCCGGACATCGGCTCGATTTGCTCCGGGGGGCGCTACGACAACCTTGCCGGGCTTTACTCGAAGACGGCGGTCAGCGGCGTGGGCTCGTCGGTGGGGCTGGACAGGCTTATCGCCGCGCTGGAAACGCTGGGCGGGCTTCCCGGGGGAACGGGCGCGGCGCCGGTGGCGGTGGCGTGCCTGCGGCAGGAGGACTCCGGGCTGTACCAGGCTCTGGCGCGGCGCTTCCGGAACGCCGGTGTCGCCTGCGAGGTTTTCACCGAGGCCGCGGAATCCGGCGGCGCGAATCCGGTAAGGCAGTTCGTGCTTGCCGAAAAAAAGGGCATCCGCTGGGTGGTGATTCCGGGCGAAAATCCCCCCGCGGACGTCTTCACCATGCGAAACCTGGCCGGGCGGAAAAACCTGGACGGGCTTTCCGTGGAGGAGGCCGCCCGGATTGTTTTGGGGGACGGCGCAGGGAGCGGCGCGGAGAGCGGCGAATAAAGCCCTCCGGGGAGGAACGCGAATGAAGATAGGTGCGCAGATGTTCACGATACGCGAACACCTGAAGGACGAGGCCGGGATAGAGGCCGGCCTGAGGCGGCTTAAGGCCATCGGCTACGACGCGGTGCAGGCCTCCGCGCTGGGCCCCTGCTCCGTCGACCGCCTGGCCGGCTGGCTGGACGAACTGGGGATGGAGCTTTTCGCGACGCACAGCCCCTGGAGCCGCCTGGCGGATCCGGCGGAGCTTAAAACGCTGATCGCCGAACACAAAAAACTGGGCTGTTCCCACATCGGCCTGGGGATGCGCCCGGACGTTTTCCCGGACACCCGGGACGGCTGGACGGCGTTTATCGCCAAGGTCAGCGAAATCTGCGCCGCCGTGCGCGACGCCGGCCTGACCTTCGGCTACCACAACCACGCCTTCGAGTTCCGGAAGTTCGGCGGCGTAAGGGCCATAGACAGGCTTGCCGAAGAGTGCCCCGCCCTGCACATAATCCTGGACGTTTTCTGGGTCCAGGCCGGCGGCGCGAACCCGGCGGACTACATCGACAGGCTAAAGGGGCGGATTACGCTGGTTCACCTAAAGGACTACCGCGTCAGCGGCCGGGAGCGGCAGTTCGCGGAAATCGGCGAGGGAAACCTGGACTGGCACGACATCATTCCCCGGTGCGAAAAAAACGGCGTGCCCTACGCGGCGGTCGAGCAGGACGGCGACTTCCTTACCGGCGACCCCTTCGAAAGCCTGGCGCTTAGCAGGAAGTTTCTTATGGACAACGGCTTCTGGAACCGGCCGGATGCCGGGACGGGGTTCGGCAACGGCTAACCGACGTCGCCGAAGTGCTTTTTTATCAGGCCGAGCTTCAGCGCGTGGAGTTCCTCCGTAATCGAGACTTTGTAAACGTGCGGATTAAGGTGGCGTTTGTAGGTGGGGTCAAAACTTTCGAAGTCCGCCAGCGAGCGGGCGCGTATTTCGGCCAGCGACTGCTGCGAAACCCCGGGGATGTCCGCCGGAGCGCCCGTGTCCAGGCGTTTTTTCAGAAGCGGTTCCGGCGCCCTTTCCACGACGTGCCGGAAATGGCGGTAATCCCCCGCCGGATGCCAGAACCTGTAGCCGGCGCCCAGCTCGAAGAACTCCGGTTTGCCCCACCCGTCCACCGCGTCCAGAGCCAGCACGTCCGCGACCGCCGAGCCCCGGTCGTCCTTCATGCGCCACACCTGTTTGATTCCGGGGTTCGTGGTCTTTTCCGGATTGTCGGAAAACTTCATTACCTGGGCCATGCGCCCGGATGCGTCCTGGCAGGCGGCCATCTTGTACACGCCGTTAAACGCCGGGTCGGTGCCGCCGGTAACCAGCTGCGTGCCCACCCCCCAAACGTTCACCGGAGCGCCGGAGTTCACCAGATTCTGGATAATCGACTCGTCCAGGTCGCCGGACACCGCTATGCCCGCGTCGTTCATCCCCTCGGCATCCAGCATCCGCCTGACCTCGAAGGAAAGATACTGGATGTCCCCGGAATCCAGGCGCACCCCGAAAGTCTTCCCCCGCTTCCGGAGCTTTTTGCCCGCCTCAATCGCGTTGCGTATTCCGCTTTTCAGCGTGTTGTAGGTGTCGATAAGGAAAACGCAGTTGTCGGGGTACATCCCGGCGTACACGTCGAAAGCCTCCGCCTCGTCCGGGAAAGACATGACCCAGGAATGGGCCATGGTTCCCACCACCGGAATTCCGAACATCCTGCCGGCCAGAGTGTTGGAAGTGCCCTCCACGCCGCCGATGAACGCCGCCCTGGATGCGGAAACCGCCCCGTTTGGCCCCTGGGCGCGGCGCATCCCAAATTCCACGACCGAACCCTTCCCGGAGGCAAGCCAAACCCGGCGCGCCTTGGTGGCCACAAGACTCTGGAAGTTGACCGTGTTCAGAAGCATGCCCTCTATAAGCTGGCACTCGACAAGGCTGCCCTCCACCCTGACGATTGGCTCGTGGGGGAAAACGGTGGTGCCCTCGTCAACGGCCCAGAGCGAACCGGAAAACCGGAAATCTTTTAGGAATTGGGTAAAGCCGTGTTCGAAAGGCCCCAGGCTTCGCAGATACTCTATGTCGTCGCCGGAAAAGGAAAACGCCGCAAGGTTTCGCAACAGGGTTCCAAGCCCGGCGAAAACGGCGTAGCCGCCGCCGAAGGGCTGCCGGCGAAAGAAAAACTCGAAAACCGCCCTGCGGTTCGGGTTCCGTTTCCAGTAGCCCTGCGACATGGTAAGCGAGTAAAAATCCGCGAGCAGAGCGGAACCCGTCCCGAAACCTCCACCGCGCGAACCGCCCGGCTCGCAAACCGGAGGGCGTTCGGGCATCAGACAAGCTCCTTGAGAATTTTGTGCGAGTCGCAAAAAACCACGCCGGCCGCTCGCATTTGGGCGACCGCGCTGTCCTGCGAACCGGCGGGATAGTCAATTCCCCGCACGGCATCCTCCGCGACTATCGTGGTAAAACCCAGCCTTTTTGCGTCCATCGCGCTGTAGAAAACGCAGTAGTCCAGGGCAAGCCCGCCGATAACCACCGTGTCCATGCCGAGGCCCCGCATCCAGCCCTCCAGACCGGTGTGCGTCTTCCGGTCGTTCTCAAAAAAAGCCGAGTACGAATCCAGACTCCGGCGAAAGCCCTTGCGAATAATCATGTTCACCGGTTCCAGTTTAACGCCGGCGTGAAAAGCCGCGCCGTCCCCACCCTGTACGCAGTGATCCGGCCACAGAACCTGCCCCTGAACGTCGTCCAAATCGATTAAATCCCCCGGGGATTTGCCCGCGTAGGTGGAGGCAAAGGAAAAATGCCCCAGGGGGTGCCAGTCCTGGGTGGCCGCAACCCTGGCCCCGGCCAGCGCGAAAGAGGCGGAAAGCGCGTTCAGCGGGGCAATCACGTCAAGGCCGCCCCGTACGGCCAAAACGCCGTCCGGATACCGTTTCCCCAAATGGGCATACGCCGGGCAGAAATCGTTTTGCACGTCAACTTCAAGAAGCAGCGTTTTTTCAACAAACAAAGGCATTTGACCCTCTTTTCGCCGGCGGCGGCCTTACGGAACCGCTCAAGGTTCAGCCCAATGGGCGGTGGCTCTGCACTGCGGGCATGTAAAATAGTTTCTATGCCAGCTTGACGTTTTTGCACAACGGTGTCAAGCCGGTCATCGACCGGTACGGGCACGGAGACGGATTGCCGCCCACGCCGGGCACGCAAAAAAACGGGAGTAAGTCAAACCTACTCCCAAAAAGGTGGGCGATACAAGAGTCGAACTTGTGACCCTCAGCGTGTCATACTGATGCTCTAACCAACTGAGCTAACCGCCCAAATTACAGGCACCGTCAAACGATGCCCGTTAAAGAAACACCGGTTTATCGCGGCCCCGATTTAACGTACCGAACGTTAAACCCAAAGCCAGTAACCGCCCGGAAACGACCCCGCCGCTACGCGACCGAACCGGTCATTCCCCGGCTGAATAAACCGACGTCCCTAACTTACAGTTTCCGTCCCATCAAAAGGAAAACGGAACCCGCAAACCGCCTGGGTACCCCGGGCGAAAACGCCCGAAAATACCACGCGATCCGTACGGGCCGTTTACTTTATCCTTTCGCGGATGGCGACATTTACCTCAAGTTTTTTCTCGTCGTCAAACATCATCGGGACGATAAGAGCCTCGACCTCGCCCAAATTGGTGGCGACTTCCATGTTGTCACCGGTAAAGAGGGCCGGCGGGGTAAGGTCGAACTTAAAGCCAAGCTCGTGCAGTTTGGTTACCGCCTGGGCGGTAATCATATTTGCAAGCTCCTGAATCGTCGCCTTGGCAAGATCGTCAAGGGCCGTAAAGGTTTCCTGATTCATAGCCCCCGCCACGAAGAGGGCGGTTTCTTTGGTCATGTCAAACAGAACCCGGCCCTCAACGTCACCGGCAAGCCCCACCAGAGCCGCAACGCCCTGGATGGACATGGTAGTGGGTTTCAGATAGATTTCACCACGCTTGACCTCGGAACCCACAACCTCATTTAGGATGCTAAACGTGGATTCAACAAAAGGGTTGATATACTCAACTCTCATAGTACACTCCTTAACTCAATATGCATTGTGCATTCACGCATTAGCTTACACACCCGCCGTAAATGCCGAAACCAGTTCGCTGGACACCGAGCCCCAGTTGCCACCGGGAAGCCCCTCATTTTTCCCCAGAATGACCAAACCGTGATCCTTCAGTTTTTCCGCAAAACTGGCGATTAGCCTATCCTGGTCCTGCTCCGTAAAGAACGACAACGTATCGCGAACAAGGATCATATCCAAGGTCGGCAAGGGATTGTCGTGCAACACGTCATGGTATTCGAAAACTATCGAATCCTTTATCACCTGGTTGAAGGAATAACCGCTTTTCCCCTTGACCATAAAGGGACGACAGTATTCCGGAACTTCCTCCAGACCAAAAGTCATGTTCGGAGCCTGGCTTATGGCCATGATGTCGTTATCGTTGGCCCATATCTTAATCTGCGCGTCCGGGTACCTGGACTTAAGTATACACGCAAACGAGAAAGTTTCATAGCCCTTGCCGCAACCAATATGCCAAACCTGAATGCTGTTGGAGGAAATTTTCGGCAAAATGCTTTTAACCTCCATGGCGTAATCATCGTCCCAGAAGGTGCCGGTATAGGGCGAGAAGAAATTGGCAAGAAAGTCCGTGGCATCGGCGGCGTTTCTGAACTGGAGATCGGCGTTCGTGCGCGTGGCGCTCCATTCGGCAAAACGTCGGCGCATCCAGTTTTCGTTAAGCGGCGACACGGTAAAACGCTTCAGCGCCGCCAGGCCTTCCTTCAGGAAGCCAATGGTGGAATCCGTTGCGCTGTCCTTATGTTCCAGAACGTCGCTGGGCGGCGGAACAAAGAAGTCGCCGGTACTGCTTACCTTGCCTCTTTCCTTGTCTTTGCTCTCTTCCTTCTGGCCAAATATGCGTATCACGTCAAGAATAACGTACAGCTCGCCGCTTTTTTCCACCACGCCGGAAATATACTTGATGTTTATGTCGCCAAAAATCGGGTGCGGGGGCTGAATCGTTTCGCGGTTTACCCCCACTACCTTGTCGATTTTATCGACTATGGTTCCGTACACCTGGTCGTTAATGCGGAGAATCAACATGTTCTCCTGACCGTCGGATTTTCTGTCCCTTGGCAGGTGAAAGAAAGTTCTAAGATCGATTACGGGGATAATGTCACCGCGAAGGTTGTAAACCCCCCGAACAAACGACGCGGCATTGGGCACGAACGTAAACTTATCGGCCTTGGCGATTTCCTTTACGTTCATGATATCGACGCCGTAGTCTTTTCCCGCAAGGGAAAAAGTGATCATCTTGTAATCGACTGTCTCGATCCGTTCCTTCTGCGCCTGCAAATCGGCGTTTACCTGGGCAAGGTCTTTGATTACTGCTGTTGCTGCCATATTTACCTACCGTATTGAAGCTTCGCGAACCTGGCGCTGCTCCATTTCCTTTTTTAGTCCCAATTCCAGAAGCTGGCTTACGTCAATAATGAGCGAAACCGAGCCGTCGCCCAATATGGAAGCGCCGGCAATTCCCGGAGAATTGGTAAACTGATCCCGCAAGGGCTTGATAACCACGTCTTCCTCGCCTATGAGGCTGTCAACCATGAAGCCCATTTTCCTTTCGGCCGTGCCCACGATGACTATAAAGTTGTAGTCCTGGTGTTCCTCCGTTCGGATGCCGAAAAGCCGGTTGAGGCGAAGGAGCGAAACGACGTCGCTGCGAATGTTGAAAACCTCGTAGTTGTCGATCCGCTTGATTTCCTCCGGCTTGATCCGGAGACTTTCGATAACGCTGGTAATGGGAATGGAGTAAATCTCCGAGCCCACGCGCACCAAAAGACCCTGAATAATCGCCAGGGTGAGGGGCAGCTTAATGGTGAACTTGGTACCCTTCCCAAGTTCGGAGTTTACCGTAACCGTACCGTTGAGTTTGTCTATTTGGCGACGTACCACGTCCAGACCAACGCCGCGGCCGGAAATACTGGTAATCTGCTGGGCGGTGGAGAAACCCGGATCGAAGATCAGGTTGAAGGCTTCCACGTCGGTAAGTATCTTGTTGGGGCTGATAAGGCCGCGATCCACGGCTTTTGCCTTGACCGCCTCCACGTCGATACCCTTGCCGTCGTCCGAAATCTCGATGACGATCATGTTGCCTTCGTTGGTGGCCTTTAGCAGAACCCTGCCTTCCTCCGGTTTGCCCGCGGCGCGGCGCACGTCCGCCGGTTCAATGCCGTGGTCTATGGAGTTTCGCACCGAGTGCATAATCGGGTCCAGAAGATCCTCGATGACCGACTTGTCCAGTTCGGTTTCCTTGCCTTCGATAACCAGATTGATTTTCTTGTTGAGCGTTTTGGAAAGATCGCGCACGAGCCTCGGAAACCGGCTGAAAATCTGGTCTATGGGAACCATGCGGATGCGCATAACGCCTTCCTGAAGTTCCCCGGTTATCCTGCCAAGGTTCTGCGCCGTGGAGCGGAACTTGCTCATGTTGGTCTTGAAGTGATACTCAAAACCCTCAAACAGCGAGAAAATGTCGCCGTAGTTTTCGTTGATTTCCTTGCGGATGTCCTTGACCGACTTGCCGCCCTGAATGCTTTCAAGGTACGTGGGAAGGTTGTCAAAGAGGCTCTTGATTTTTTCCCGGTACTGGCCCTCAATCTCGTGGAGCTGGCTTACCATTTTGTTGAACTGGCCGCTGATCTGGTTGAACGTGGCCTTGGTAATAACCGTTTCGGAAACGAGATTGAGAAGGTCGTCAATGCGCTTGGAATCCACGCGAAGAATGGAACCGGCCTCTTTCCCCGCCTTCTTGGCGTCTTCCGAAGTGCCGATTTTCGGGGGCGCAACAGCCTCTTCCGCGCCGTGAACGTCCGGCGAAGCCGGGGCGGCACCCGTGGACGGAGCCGCGGCGGCGGATTTGGCGGAAGGTACCGCAGCCCGAGCCGCGGGGACTTCCTGAGGCCTCCCAATTTTGAACACGTCCACAACTTCCGCGTCCAGGGAAACGTCGGGCAATATTACGGAGCGCCTGATTTCCTCAACCGACTGTCGCGAGGCAACGTAGTAATCCACTTTGGGGAAGAAATTGTCCTCGTACAGCTGCTCGAAATCCGGAGAGGTTTTAAGTATGGTTCCGCCGCCTTTAAGGACGGCGTATATTTGTATACCGCCAACGGTGTTCATCAGGCTGTCCTTGTCGAACGTAACGGTAACGCGGTAAATCGGAATACCGTCTTCGGCGGACCCCTTCAGCTCCCTAAGCTCTTCCTCGCTAAGCGGCGCGGCCCCGTCGGGAACGACCGCGGCGGGCTTTGGCCGGGGCGGCGCGGCCGGTTTGGGGGCCGGCTTCGCGGCAACGGACTTTTTGCGGCTGGAGCCTTCCGGAAGAAGCTCGGAAAGACGCGCCTCGATACGGGAGATATCCGCCCCGTATATCGAGCCGTTCATCCTTTCCTCCAGCATCGCCTTAATCACGTCGATTGCCGAAAGCAGAACGTCCGTAACGTTTTCGTTGATCGCCACCTGATCCGAGCGAATGGCGTCAAGCACATCCTCCACAATGTGGGTAAACGATGACAGCTCCATCATTTCCACAGTTGCGGAACCGCCTTTTAGGGTGTGAGCCGCACGGAAAATCTCATCCACAGCGTCCTTATTGGCGCCCTCATTTTCAAGAACCAAAATGTTCTGTTCCAACGCATCAACCTGCATTTGGGCTTCCGCGAAAAAGTCCTTGAGCAGTTCCTCGTTATGGGGATCAAGATAGTCACTCATACTTGTAAATATAAACTGGTTTTCGTTTTTCGTCAATACGAAACCTACGCATTAGGCCCGGAATTTGACGGATATTGGAATCTTTTCCGTCCGTCAAAACCGGCGGCCTCCAGAATCTCGGCAATCCGTTCCCATTTGTTCAGCGAGTACAGGTGAAGCCCGTTCGCTCCGGCCGCCACGAAGCGGCCGAGCAGGGCGGCGGTGTACTCCACTCCGGCTTTCGCAAGGCCGGGCGGGTCGTTCCGGTACCTGCCCAGAACGGCCGCGAGTTCCGCCGGAACGGAGCAGCCGTTGGAGATGGTCATGCGGACGGTCGGATCGTAGGCCAGAACCGGCATAACCCCGACCACCACCGGAACGGAAACGCCTGCCTTTCGAATGCGTTCCAGAAAACGTTCAAACGCCGTAACGTCGTAGCAAAGCTGGGTCATCACGAAACCGGCGCCGGCATCCTGCTTCGAACGAAGACATCCGACGTCGGACTCCGGCGAAACCGCCTCCAGGTGCTTTTCCGGGTAGCCGGCCGCGCCGATGCACAGGCCGGGGAACCGTGAGCGCAGAAACTCGACAAGAGCGTCCGCGTGGGCGAAATCCCCGCCCGTGCCGTTCATTCCGGCGGGGAAGTCGCCACGCAGGGCCAGAACGTTCACGATTTTCTTTTTAACGTAACCCGCAACGATGGAGCTTACGTCGTCCCGGCTGTTGCCGATGCAGGTCAGGTGCGGCACTATGACGTTTCCGCTTTCGTTCACTATGTCGCAGACCTCGACGTTCCTCCCTCTGCCCGTTCCGCCGGCCCCGAAGGTGCAGGAGAAAAAATCCGGATTAAAGTCGCGCAGTCTGGAAATGGTCTCCCGGATTCCGTCCAGAGGCACTCCGTCTTTCGGCGGAAACACCTCAAAGGACAGGGTCGTCTTTTCCCGCAGCAAATCGGCTATCGTCATGTTGCTCTCCTTCGTCGGTACATACAATCTACCCGATTTTTTCGCAAATTGAAATATCCCCCGGGGTCGCGACGCGGTTTTCCCGCATGTACCCCTCGATTCCTTCTATAATTTCGAGCATCGCCGGGGGCCGGGCGAAGGTGGCGGAACCGACCTGAACCGCCGAGGCTCCGGCCATCAGGAATTCCAGGGCGTCGTCGGCGCGGGCTATGCCGCCCATTGCGACAACCGGAAAACCGGGGGCCAGAACGCGGCAAAGCTCCCAGACCATGCGCAGGGCTATGGGTTTTATCGCCGGGCCGGAAAGCCCCGCCGTAACGTTGTCGAAAACCGGTTTGCGCTTTCGCACGTCTATCGCCATCGCCTTGAAGGTGTTTACCAACGAAAGCGCGTCCGCGCCGGCTTCGACGCAGGCAAGGGCGACGGCCGGCAAATCCGGGGCGTTCGGCGAAAGTTTCACCATGAGGGGCTTGTTCCGCAGGGTTCGGCGCACCGGGGCCACCACCGACGCGGCCGCCTCCGGATCCAGCCCGAAGGCCATTCCGCCGGCTTTGACGTTGGGGCAGGAAACGTTCAGTTCCACCATGTCAACCGAACTTGAGTCAAGCAGTGCCGCCCCCTGTGCGTATTCCTCCGCCGTGGAGCCGGAAAGGTTCGCTATGACCGCCGGACCGAGCCCGCGAAGAAAAGGCAGTTCCTTCTCTATAAAAGCGCGAATGCCGGGGTTTTCAAGCCCGATGGAGTTCAGGAGTCCGGAGGGGGTTTCCCATATGCGGACGCCGGAGTTCCCCGGCCTGGGGTTCAGGGTAAGCCCTTTTGTGCAGATGCCGCCCAGACGGGAAACGTCGAAGGTTTGGGCGTATTCCCTGCCGTAGCCGAAGGTTCCGGAGGCGGCGATAACCGGATTCCGGAAACGCACGCCGGCAATGTCAACCGCAAGGTCCGGTTTAGTCATCGAAAATCACCTCCCGTGCGTCGAAAACCGGCCCGTCGGCGCAGCACCGGCGGTTTCCGTTCACGGTCCTTACCGTGCAGCCAAGGCAGGCCCCCACGCCGCAGGCCATGCGCCGCTCCAGACTGACGAAACAGGGAACGCCGGCGGCGGCGCACTTTTGGGCGACGACCCTGAGCATGGGTTCCGGCCCGCAGGCGCAGACCGCCGCGTACCTTTCCGGTTCCAGCAAATCGGGAACGCGCCCCCTGGTTCCGGCCCCGCCGTCCTCGCTTGCGACGAAGACGTTTTCCGCCTCAAGCAAGGCCGCGCCCAGAAACGCGCGCCGCTCCTCCCCGGTTTTCGGACCGGCCCTGAAACCGGCGTAAAAGTCGAATCGGTGCCCCGGGGCCTCGCACAGCAGCGCGACAAGGGGCGCAAGCCCAATGCCGCCGCCGATCAGCGCCACCGGTTTGCCGCTTTCCGGTTTCCCGGGCGGCAGAAAATCCGTCCAGGCGTTTCCCAGCGGGCCGGTCAGCTCCGCCCTTTCGCCGGGGCGCATGTCGGCAAGCTCCAGAGTTCCCCTGCCCCGCCGCGCAATCAGAAAACGAACCGTGTCGGACTCAAGGTATTTTCCGGTCAAAGCCCGTTTGAGCGCCGTGCTTTTGCCGGCCGCCTTTTTGCGGACATATTCCCCGTCCCGGATCGCCGGTTTCCAGGCGGCCAGGCTGATTGGCCTGCCGAGAAAAACCCCGGAGCGTTCCGGTTTCAGCATGAAAAACTGCCCGGCCTTCGGCGCGGTTCCGGGGACGTTTTCCGCCGGGCGTTCGTTCAGGACAAAATCCATGCGGAAAACTTCCCCGTTAACGGTGTCGTTGCGGATCAGTTCGCAGACAGCGTGCCTCATTTTTTTACGGCCGCCAGTATTGCGTCGCGCATTTCGACAACCGCCCGGCGGGCCGCTTCCGCCGCGAACGCGTTGGTCGCCGCGGATTCGTCCGCGCCGGAGGCTTTAAGCTCGGCGTTCCACGCCCTGAGTATGGAACGCGATGCGTTTACCACCCCGCCGTTTCCCCCGCGCAGCAGCAGCGCCGCGTCGTCCGCCGCACCGCCCTGCGCTCCGTAGCCCGGAATCAGGAAAAACAGGTTTGAGTATCTTTCGCGAATTTCGGCGGCCTCGTCCCGCTCGGTGCAGCCGACCACCGCGCCAAACGCGCCGTAACCGGAAACGCCGGCGTTCGCCGAGGCAAGAGACGCAAGCCTGTCCCCCACCGCGTGGTACAGGCGTTTTTTTTCGCCGGAACCGGACGACACCTCAAGGTACTCAAAATCGCGCATGCCCCTGTTGCTGGTCCGCATAAGCACGAAAGCGCCCTTGCCCCCGGTTTTGGCAACGTCAAGCCAGGGCTCGATGGAATCCATTCCCATGTACGGCGAAAGCGTAACAAAGTCCGCCTCAAAGTCCCCGGAAAAATGGCCCCTGGCGTAGCGCAGCGCGGTGTCGGCAATGTCGCCGCGTTTAACGTCGGCAATAACCAGCCCGCCCTTTTCGCGAACGTACCGCAGCGTCCGCGAATAGGCCGAAAGACCGGCGAGCCCCATTTCCTCGTAGTACGCTATCTGCACCTTGTAGCAGGCGGCCACGTCAACGGTCCGATCCACAAGCGCCCTGTTGAAACCCAGAACCGCCTCCGCGTCCGAAAGTTCGCCGCCTTCCGGAGAGCGCCTCCCCCCCGGGGGGACGTACTCCGCCGAAGTGTCAAGGCCGACGCAAACGTGGCCCCTGGCGGCGACCGACTCGAAAAGTCTGTCAATACTGTTCATAACTGCCTCCATCGAAAACAACGCGCCCGGCGTTAATCGTCATAAGAATTTTCCCCCGCAGTTCCCTGCCCTCAAACGGCGTGCATTTGCCCCTGGACCGGAATGCCGCCGGATCGACCGTCCACGCCGCGCCGACGTCCGCAATTACGAAATCCGCCCGCAGGCCTTCCGCGACGCGGCCCCGGTCCCGCAAACCCAGAACGCGCGCCGGGTTCGCGCTTAGCAGCGCCGAAACGCGACGCAAATCCGGAGCGCCGGAAAAAGCGGAAAGGCATACCGCAAAGGCCGTTTCCAGCCCCGTAAAACCGGGAGCGCCCGCGGCCTTGTCCGCCCGGGAATGCGGCGCGTGATCCGTGGCCACGGCATCCACGGTTCCGTCCAGCAGGGCGGCCAGAACCGCCGCGCGATCCGCCTCCGAGGAAAGCGGCGGATTCACCCTGCCGAAACTCCCAAGTCCCATACGCCCGGCGTCCGCCTCCGTCGCGCCGATATGGTGGGGCGTTGTCTCGCAGGTAAGCGTAAAACCGGCGTTTGAAACCGTATTCGCTTTCGCACGGCGAATTACGTCCACGGTTTCCCCGGTGGAAACGTGCGCAACGTGAATACGGCAACCGGCCTTCACTCCAAGCTCAATCGCCCGGCGAACGGCCCGGGCCTCCGTGCCGCCCAGGGAGTCGCCCAGATCGCAGTGGCAGGAAACGGGCAAGCCCAGACGTTTGGCCTCCGCCATTGCCGCCAGAAACAGACCGTCGTCCGCGACATCCTTCCCGTCCTCCGAAAGCATCAAAACCGGATTGCCGTTTGCGTCAGCGGCGTTTTCAAGTTCCGTGATTCCGGAAAGCTCGCCGCCGTCCATGTTTTTCGTCAGCGACAAAACCGGATACAGATCAACCAGCCCCAGCGCGTCGGCGCGGGCTTTAAGAGCGCGGGCCTTTTCCGGCGTGTCAATCACCGGGTTCGTGTTCGCCATGCAGACCGCCGTGGCAAAACCGCCGGCCGCCGCCGCAAGAGAGGCGGACTCCAGCGTTTCCTTCTCCGGAAAACCGGGGTCGCGGAAATGGGCGTGAAGATCGACAAAAGCGGGCATCAAAACCGCGCCCCCCGGAAAACGGCCGCCGTCAATCACCACCGCCGCGTCCGGAAGCCCCCCGGAACCGGAAAGAACTTTTTTGACAAAACCGTTTTCAACAACGAGCGACCCAAAACCGTCGCCCGCGCAGTCCGCAATCCTGAAATTTTTGAAAACAACCCTTCGCAACCTGACTCCTCTAGTTGTCCCTAAAATCCCCCGCCGTTCTCGTGTCGTCGCAGTACTCGCAGCGGTAGGTCTGCAATTCGGTGTTTTCAAGATAAAAAACATGCGCGATGTATTTTTCCGTTGACGTGATGCAGCGCGGGTTTTTGCAGACAAGAATGTTTTCAACCTTGTCCGGAAGCTGCAGCTTGATTTTTTCGCCGACGGCCTGGTTCTTGATAATGTTGACGGTAATGTTGGGGTCGATAAGCCCCAGCGCCTTGTAATTGACGGTAATGTCGTTGTCGATTTTGATAATGTCCTTTTTGCCCATCACGGCGGAGTGGGCGTTTACAATCAGCACGGAGGTATACGGAGCCCTGTCCAGACCAAGCCAGTTAAAAATACTGACACCCTGCCCCGCCCTGATATGGTCGATGACGATACCGTTTTTGATTTTGTTTACCAGTTTCTCTTCCAGTTTGTCCGTTTCCCGCATTTAGGCAACCCCCAGCACCGAAGCCAGCAAGGCCATACGCGCGTACATCCCGTACTTAGCCTGCCGAAAATAAGCCGCCCTGGGATCCGCGTCCACCTCCACGGCAATCTCGTTTACGCGCGGCAAAGGGTGAAGCACGACAAGGTTGCCCTTCCCCAGCGCCATTTTTTCCGCGTTTAGAACAAACGCGTCCTTCAGGCGGATGTAGTCCTCCTCGTTGAAAAACCGCTCCTTCTGCACGCGGGTCATGTAAAGCACGTCCAGCTCCGGCATGGCGTCCTCAAGGTTTCTGGTTTCCGTAAATTCCACGTTCCGTTTTTTCAGCGTCATAGCGATGTACTCCGGAATGACAAGCTCCTCCGGGGAAATGAAAATTACGCGAATGTCTTTGTAACACGCCAGCGTCTTCGCCAGCGAGTGAACCGTGCGCCCGAACTTTAAATCGCCGCAGAAACCCACGGTAAGGTTTTTGATTTCACCGCGCAGCCGGCGTATGGTGAGCAGATCGGTAAGCGTCTGGGTTGGATGGTGATGCCCGCCGTCCCCGGCGTTAAGAACCGGAACGTCGGAATAACGCGCCGCAAGCAGCGCCGCGCCCTCCTTTGGACTGCGCATGACGATAACGTCGGCGTAGCTTGCCGCCATACGCACCGTGTCGGCAAGACTTTCGCCCTTTGCCGCCGAACTGGAACCGGGGTCTGCAAACCCAAGGCAGCTCCCTCCCAACCGCAGCATCGCCGCCTCGAAACTGAGGCGCGTTCTGGTGCTGGGCTCGAAAAACAGCGTCGCCAGCAGCTTCCCCCGGCAGCTTTCCCGCAGGAATTTTTCGTCGTACTCGATTTTTTCCGCCAGGGCAAACAGCCCCTCCGTTTCCTCAAGACTGAAGTTCCCCGGCTCGATAAGGGATCGTCCCTTTAGCATTGCATTCTCCCGTGTAATTAACATGGCCTAACGGAACTACAGCATACCAGGGTTTTACGCCTTTGACAAGCTACGCGTTTCGCGGAAGCGCCCCCGGTTTCAGAACGGCTCGAACGCGGTTCCGATTACGCCGGCCGTCGTGGTTTCCAGCGCCCTAAGATTCAGCCGGCGAAGTTCGCCGTCGCCAACCACCCTGCCCGTTATGACAACGCTGGCCCCGGCGAAATGGCCTATCCGCGCGGCGGTGCCGTCGTCCACCTCGCCAGTCAGGCCCAGTTGCTGTTCGTCCCGTATTCTGTCCAACTGGGACCTGTCCACTATGTTAAACCCGCGCATGTGCAGAAGATGTTCAAGCCCGTAGGCGATAAAGTCCGCGAAACCGCCGTCCGGAGCCGAAACGTAGACAATCGCGATTCGCGACTCGGAGGTAAAGTGCCGGGAAACGTTTCCGGCGGCCCTTGCCAGCGCGGGCTCGATTCCGGGGCCGGGGGAAACCGGCGGCGGTACAACGGGAGAGATCTGTGGCGGCGGTACAACCGGAGAGGGCTGCGGCGGTGGAACCTGGGCAGCCACCGTTACCGGATTACCCGCAAACGCATCCGCCGCGACGGAAGCTTCGCCCGTATTGGGCATGGCGGAAAGTCGGTTATTCGCAAACGCCCGTAGCCCAATGGACGTAACACTGCCAGGAATTGTTACACTGGTAAGCTGGTTGTTCTCAAACGCACTTTGTCCGATGGAAGTAACGCTGTCCGGAATTGTTACGCTGGTTAGTCGGTTCCACGCAAAGGCCTGAACCCCGATGGAAGTAACGCTGTCCGGAATTGTTATGCTTGTCAATTGGTTGCTCGAAAATGCATGCCGTCCAATGGAGGTAACGTTATTGCCGATAGTAACGCTGACAAGTTGGTTATTATGAAATGCCTCTACCCCGATGGAAGTAACGCTATTGCCGATAGTAACGCTGGCAAGTTGGTTATTATGAAATGCCCAGTCCCCGATGAATGTAACGTTGTCCGGAATGGTAACACTGGTCAGCCAGTTCCCACTAAATGCCCCATCCCCGATATGAGTAACGCTATCTGGTATGGCTATGCTTGTCAGTTGGTTACCTACAAATGCGCCCGAGCCGATGTATGTGACACCGTTGCCGATGGTAACACTGGTCAGCCAGTTCCCGCTAAATGCCCCATCCCCGATGTAGATAACGCTGTCCGGAATGCTTACGTTAGTCAGTTGGTTCGCCCCAAATGCAAAAGCCCCGATGGAAATAACACTGTCAGGAATGGCAACACTGGTCAGCGCCCTGTTAAAAAATGCCCTATCGCCAATTCCGGTTACCGGCATTCCCTGTATGTACGGGGGAATGTATACATCCCTATTACGCCCTCTAAACACTGTGATTATGACGCCATCGTCATAAGCCTTCCACCTGAAGCCCCTTTCATGTTGTTGGGTGGCGCATGCCGCAAGCAGCACCAGCGCGATGGGCACGAGCAACCAAAACTTTTCCCCTTTCATAGCGCAACCCATTTCCCAAATGCCCTTGGTATTTTGCCCAAACCAGTCCCTCGGAAACGGAGGTCGTACGAAAAAAACGTGTCCGGAACGGCTAAACGGGCCATAGGCTGTATGCTACCACGCCACGTGGGGAAAGTCAAGCGGTTTCGAAAAGAAGCGTTTCGAAAACCGGGCCGCCCAAAGCGAACCTACCCTATGCGGGGCCAAGCTATATCACCGGTACAAGCTTTGAGGTATCTACGATGCTAAGCCTTATCAGCTTTTGCAACTGGCTGTTTTCCTTTCGTATGAGCGCCATTCTTCGGGGCCGGAAAAATACGATCTCAAGAACGACCCTTGAGAAGTGCGGGCTCCCAACGTCAATTTCCACGTAGCCGTCGCACGTTAGAGTCCCTTTGGCCTCACACTGTTTCTCAATATCGCACGGATAGCGGTTCCAGTTATGGGGTATGTTGATTGTGCGTACGGTGAGGGCGCCTTTTATTTGGTCCCGAACCGATTCCATTGTGTAAAAGGGCAGCATTTCAATTCGCCATGGCCCGCGACAGCTTCACGTCCTTATTGTCAAACATAAACGGCGCCATACTCCAATGCCAAGGCCGGGGCGCATGAGCTTTGTTCCCCTGGGCCTGGATCATCAGATAATCCCGCTTGGCTTCGCGGTAGATGCCGAACAGTTCGTTCCTTTCTTCCGACTGGCTAAAAACGGTGTCCGTGATATTTCGAACAAAGTCCTCCGTGGAGCTACACGCCCTGGCCTGGGCATCAAAATACAGCCCCGCTACATTCTGGATTTTTTCCGTTACGTCATCAACGGAATCACCGCAGACATCAAGATCAAGCTGTATGCAGACCGCCGTATGGGTGTAAACGCCGTTGTCATCGCAGGTTCTAAAAATCAGGACATTCAAGTCCGGAAACGTGGGGAACGTTTCGCTGTTCGGCACGCAGGCCAGTCTGCCAAATGCCTCAACGATACCGCGATGGCGATACACTGTCCGAGTGAGGTTAGTCATACCCAATAGTATCGCCCGGTTTATTCAGAAATTCAAGCCCCCAACGCAGGCATGTTCGGCGGACGCGCCGCGCGAATCGCCTTTACGCGCCCTATCCCCAAAAGCTATACTGGAACCACAAAAACACGGACGGAGGCTACCCATGAAAAAGCTACCCAACCGTCCCGCAGCCCGGCGGGACCGCGTTATCGACGACTACCACGGCACGAAAGTGGCGGACCCCTACCGCTGGCTTGAGGACGACACCGCCCCGGACGTAAAGAAATGGATTGGAGAGCAGGACGACCACTTCGAAGAGTACATCAACGGCTTTCCGATCCGGAAGGAGTTTAAAAGCCGCCTTACCGGCCTGTGGAACTACGCCAGGGCCGGCGCACCCCACTACGTGGAAGGCGCGTACTACACCTGGAGAAACGACGGCCTGCAAAACCAGTCCGTGCTGTACCGCGCCCAAAGCCTTGATGAGACCGGCGAGGTTTTCCTGGACCCGAATCTTTTGAGCGATGACGGCACCGTGGCGGTGGGCGAGTACGAATTCAGCCCCAAGGGAAATTTCCTGGTCTACAGCCTGTCGGAAAGCGGCTCGGACTGGCAGACGGTTTACGTGCTCGACGTAAAAACCGGGAAAAACCTTCCAGACGTTCTGCGCCACGTAAAGTTCAGCGGTTTTTCGTGGCTGCCCGACGAAAGCGGTTTTTTCTACACAAGATACCCCGCGCAAAACGCGCAAACGGTATTGCAGGCCGAAGCCCTAAACTCAATGGCGTGTCTGCACTGTTTGGGAAAAAGCCAGAACGCGGACAGTCTTATCCACAGCGACCCCGCCCATCCGGAATGGGATCACGCCGTGTTTACCGACGATGACAAAAAATGGGTTTTCATGACCGTCAGCTACAGCACGCTTTTCAAAAACCGGCTGTACTTCAAAAGGCTTGACAAGCTTGACGCGCCCTGGAACGAAATCGCCGGCGACTTCGAGGAAGGCTACGACGTTCTTGGGACAATCGGCGACGTTGCCTACGTCTTTACCCAAAAAGACGCGCCGTTTGGCAAAATCATTAGCGTGAAACTTTCCGACGGCGGCAGGGCCGGCGAGAAAACCGTCGTGCCGGATTGCGGCGCAACGCTTGAGAGCTACTCGATTATTAACAACCATATCGTGTGCGTGTACGTTGAGCACGCCGTACACAAGGTGAAGGTTTTCGACGCGAACGGGGGGTTCGTCAGGGAGATCGAGTTGCCGGCACCTGGCTCCGTTTATCTTGTCGGCAAGCAGCACAGGGAAGAGTTCTTCATCCGCTTTAGCAGTTATCTATACCCGGGAACGATACTGCACTGCGATTTTTCCGGAGCCAGGCCGTCGGTCTGGTTCTCTCCCAAGATTGACTTCGACTTCGGGGGCTTTGAAACAAGGCAGGTGTTCTACGCCTCCGGGGACGGTACGCGGGTTCCGATGTTCGTTACGCACAAAAAGGGCCTGGAGCCGGACGGCAAAAACCCTGCCCTTTTGTACGGTTACGGCGGGTTTGAAGTCTCCGCGACGCCGGACTTTACCGCCGCCAGGCTGGCGTGGCTGGAAAAGGGCGGCATTTACGCCGAAGCGTGTCTGCGCGGCGGATCGGAATACGGCGAGGCATGGCACAGAGCCGGAATGCTGGAATCGAAGCAAAACGTTTTCGACGATTTCATCGCGGCGGCCGAGTATCTGATAGACTCGCGGTACACCTCCCGCGAAAACATCGGTATTCTGGGCTATTCGAACGGCGGACTTTTGACCGGCGCGTGCCTTGTCCAGCGTCCCGACTTGTTCGGCGCGGTAGTCGCGGGGGTTCCCGTACTGGACATGCTGCGGTTCCACCGCTTCACCGCCGGGCGCTACTGGACCGACGAGTACGGCTGCGCCGACAACCCCGAACAGTTCGCCTTCCTATACAAATACTCCCCGCTGCACAACGTGAGGATGAACGTCGCGTATCCGCCGACGCTTATCATGACCGCGGACACCGACGACCGCGTCGTGCCAAGCCACGCCAGGAAGTTCGCCGCAACGCTCCAGGCCGCGGACGCCGGGGAAAACCCCATAGTGGTGATGACGGAAAAGTCCGCGGGCCACGGCGCCGGCAAACCCATGTCCAAGCTGATCGACGAATGGACGGATATGTTCACGTTCCTGTGGGGGAACCTGGGCGGCGGGAAACCCCTTTAGCGGCAACGCGTGAGTGCCCGCCGGAAAAGGCCTTGCAAAGGCGCTCGCCCCCGCGAACTTTTTCGTTTCGCAAGGGCAACGCCAACACTCAGGCCGGCGCAAGTGTCGCGTGGGTTTCCGCCAGTTGCTCGATTATCGGCAGCTTCTGCGGGCACTTCGTTTCGCACACGCCGCAGGCCGTGCATTTGGACGCNTCGGCGCTTTTGATCCAGCTCCAGCCGTTCATCATTTCGTTGTACGCGCTTTTCGCGTGTTCCGTCAGACCGTAGACGCGGTGGCGGTTCATGATCTCGAAAAGATACGCGATGTTTATGTCCTGCGGGCAGGGCTTGCAGTAGTCGCAGGCGGTGCAGTAAAGCTGGGCAAGGTTTTTGTTTTCCTCCATCATCACCTTTACCTTGCGAAGTTCATCTTCCGTCAGGTGCCCCGTCAGGGACGCGACTGCGGCGTTTTCCTTTACCATGTTAAGATCGCTCATGCCGCAAAGGGCCATGTCCACGTTCTCGTTGGCAAGCACGAAACGCAGGGCCATTTCCGCCGTGCTGCTTAGCTTGCTTGCAAGCAGTCCCTGGATTTTCTCGCTGGGCGCACCCAGGCGACCGCCGCCGACCGGGCCCATGATCACGGTACCCAGGCCCTTGGACTTGGCGTAGGCGATGTTCTCCTCGTTGGAGCGATCCAGCAGATTGTACTGCACCAGAACCGACTCGAAGTAGCCGCTGTCAACGATGGGCTTAAAGCCCTCCGGCGAATCGTGGAACGAAAACGACAGGTGTTTGATAAGCCCCTGTTCCTTCGCCTTTTGCGCCGCCTCCAGCGGGCCATAGGACAAACCCTGCCAGCCGTTAAAGCTTTTGACGTTTATGCCCCAAAAGTGATAGAAATCGATGTAATCCGTGTCCAGGTTCCGCAGGGAGTTTTCCAGCCGCTTCGTCCAGTTGTCGCCGTCGTTGTCCTCGATTGGGTTCTTGGTGGAAAGGTAAACCTTGTCGCGGTAGCCCTTCAGGGCCTTGCCCACCGCCGCCTCGCTTAGCTTTTCGCAGTACAGCGGGGCGGTGTCAACGTAATTGACACCCATGTCAAACGCCTTTTGCATCAACGGAACCGCGAGATCCTCGTCAACAATCTTTCGCATCGTCGATGCGCTGTCACCCTCGTCGCGCATGGGCAGGCGCATCGCGCCGAATCCCAAAGCCGAAACCTTCACGCCGGTTTTGCCGAATGTCTTGTATACCATCAAAAACTCCTAGCATCGTTGCAAAAATTGTCGCCCCCACAAACCGCGAGGGCGAACGCGAACCTACATCTCCAGAACAATCTCGTTTTCGGCCTTCAGCATGGAAGCGGGAATATACCCGCTTTCCACCGTCGCGCCGTTTACCGTAAGCTTTTTACAGCCGCTTTCACGCCCGTCGGGGTTGCTAACCTTTATGTTAAGCTTGCTGCCACGGAAAACCTTCTCGATCTCCAGCGACTTCCACGCCGAGGGAATCGACGGGGACAGCAGGAGGCCGTTCATGTCGGGCCGAAGTCCCAGGATGCCCTCGACACAGCCGACCATAACCGTGCTTGCCGTGCCGGTCAGCCAGTGAACGTGACTGCGCCCCTCGAAAGGACTTTCCGAGCTTTCGGTAAACTGCGAGTAAACGTAGGGTTCCATAAGGCGAACGTCCGCAATGCCGTTCTGCGCGGCCGGGCAGCTTTCCAGGTAGTACTCCATCGCGCGCCCGCCACGGCCAAGCATCGCCTCCGCCAGGATAAGCCAGCCCTGCGACTGCAAAAAGATGCCGCCGTTTTCCTTGGTGGAAGGGTTAAACAGCAATGCCAACGCGCCCTCGAAGGCGTGTTTCTGGTACGANGGNGCCATAAGCCGCGCGCCGTATTTCGTGTTAAGCTCCCTGTAAACCAAATCCATCACCGCCTTGCCGCGCTTCTCGTCGGCAAAGCCNGAGACAACCGCCCAGCTCTGCGGGTTAAGCCAAACGCTGGCCTCCGGATCGCCGGGCTTGCCCACGACCTGATCGTCCTCGGTAATGCCGCGCACNAAACGGTCGCTGTTCCAGCAGCGTTCCTCGATAATCTTGCCGAAGCGTTCCTTTAACCCGGNCATCTCNTTTTCNGTCGNGGCATCCTTGCGGAACTGCGCGAAGCGNATCATGATCTCGAANGCGTAGTAAAGCTGCAGGGCCACGAACACCGAAACGCCCTTCGCCCCAAGCCGCAGACAGTCGTTCCAGTCCGCGTGAAGCCCGGCGGGCAANCCGTGTATGCCAAGATTGTTAAGAGAAAAATCGATCGCCTTTTTCATGTGGACGAACAGCGTGTCCTCGCCCTTGTCCGCGTAGGGAATCACCTCGTCCAAAAGCGCGGTGTTGCCGGTTTCCGCGATGTACTTCCACACCGTGGGGAACAGCCACAAAGCGTCGTCGGCGCGGTAGGACGGGTGCCCGGTCGAGGCTCCGTAGGATTCGTCCTCCGGCTTGTCCTCGTGCCCGGGGTTGTGGGTGTACTTTACAAGCGGCAACGCGCCGCCGTGATGCACCTGGGCGGAAATCATGAACTTGATTTTGTCCAGGGCCATTTCCGGATCCAGGTGTATGATACCCTGGATGTCCTGCACCGTGTCCCGGTAGCCGTAACCGTTGCGCAGACCGGAATAGGTAAGCGAGGCGGCGCGGGACCAGTTGAACGTGATGAAACACTGGTACGCGTTCCAGGTGTTGATCATGTTGTCAAAATTGGCGTCCGGGGTTTTCACTTTCAGGTTTGCCAGCTTGCCGTGCCAGTACGCCTTCAACTCGTCAACCTCTTTCCCGGGCAAGTCCGCGTCCGCGTAACGCGCAACCAGCTCCCTAGCCTGGGGCTCGCGCTTCTGCCCGAGCAGGAACACGAACTCGGTGCTTTCGCCGGGCTGCAGAACCATGGACGTGTGCAGCGCGCCGCAGGGGTTCAAGTTGTAGTTTAGCGTCCCGTCCAGGCTGCCCCTTTCCACGGAAACGGGATCCCCGTAGTCGCGGTACTTGCCCAGGAACGCGGCCCTGTCGCCGCAGAAGCTCGCAACCCCGGCACCGGCCAGACCGAAAAAGCGCGTCTCCACCCGGCTTTCGTTGACGGCGTTCAGGCAGTTCTCGTTTATCGTCTGCAGGACAAAGCTGTCCTTAAAGTAGGTGCGGGTGATAAACTGCGTGTACTGCAGGTTCACCTGATCCTGTTCGTAGAAACTCTCGCAGGTAAACTCGGCGAAACCGAAGGCCGAAAGCTTGCGCGCCTTCGCCCCCTTGTTGGTCACCTTGATCTTCCATACCTCGTAGTCCTTGCCGTGCGGCACGTAGTACAGGGCCTCGGAACGCACGTCGGCGTACTCGGCCTCCAGCACCGTGTAGCCGGTCCCGTGCCGACACACCGACTTGTACCTGTCCAGGGGCTTGCCCACCGGCTGCCAGGAGGCGGACCAGTAGTCCCCGGTCTCGTCGTCGCGCAGGTAGACGTAACGGCCCGGGCGATCCTGCTCGTTAAACCGGTAGCGAATCAGCCGCCCGGCCGCCCCGCTCTTTACGAAGCTGTAACCGCCCGCGTTGTTCGAAATGATTGCTCCGTAAGCCGGGGAACCCAAATAGTTCGCCCAGGGTGCGGGCGTGTCGGGACGGGTAATCAGGTACTCCCGCCGCTCGGGATCGAAATGGCCGTATTCCACGATGAAACCTCCTAAATGAATTGCAGTTGTTTGTGGCATTATACCACCTAACGTCGAAAACCACAATTCATGACGGGCAAAACCAGGATTGACCTTTTCATCCATAAGCGGCATAATGTCGACCATAGAGGACGCGGTTATGAAAACACGCAACGCAAATGCGGAAGACTTAACATGAAAGGCGGGATAATCTCCGGCAATACCTCCATTGTCACAGGCGGCGGAAACCCGGCATTGACCGCGGGCGGCAACGGTTCGGCCCTGAGCGGCACGTTCGACGCTGTTGACGGCGTTTTTACCCCCGCAGAAAACGGCAATCTGACTAACAGCTCAAACACTATTCACATGGTAAACGGCGAATTGGTTCCCTGGCCGCCTTCGCAGCAGCCATAACGTATCCGCAAAGCCGGGCTGCATAAGCCGCCCGGCTTTACTCCGATACGCGTCAGGAAGCTATGCCAAGCTGTTCCTTGATCGCGGTTTCCAGAAGCCGCGAGTAGTTTATACCCTCCGCTTCGGCGGCCAGCTTGAGCCAGCGCGGTATGGTTACGGACGTTTTTTCCCTGCGGTTTTCCATCTCGTCTTTCACCATTGACGGAAACACCGAGACGGCAACCACGATGTCGCCGTCCGCAAGTTCCGGAATAGCGTCCGTGCGCCGGGGAAGCGGCTCGCCGGCCTTTTCAATGCCGTATATGTGCAGCCCCAGAACTTCCTCCGCCATGCGCAGGGAATTTGAAAAATCGTCGCCGCAGGTAATGCAGCCGGGAACGTCCGGGAAATAAACGCTGAAGCCCGTTCGGCTCCTCTCGAAAACGGCAAGGTAGGTGCTCTTTCTCATCAATGCCCCCTCTCATTCTTCAAGTTTTAGTTCAGCGGTTCAGGGTGTTCCAAAAGCCCCCGATGGTCCATCGCGCGCACGCGGGACTGCCGCATCCTGTACACGCGCTCGGCGATTGTCGAGCTGCCGGGGCGGCCCCAGTCCATCCTGTTGAACTCCCAGCGATAGCGGGGGTCGTCCACCGGGAAAGGCGGGGTGCGGAATCTTGCGTGGGGAGTCTGGCCGCCCAGAATGGCGTTGGCCAAATCCACCTCGTCTTGGTTCAGGTAGGGTCTGGTGGCGTGGGGGATGTTGTACATCACGATTGCGTTTCGCCAGATAATCGAAGGGTCGCCCAACGCCTCGGCGTACATTTGGTAAACCTCGTCTACCATCAGCCAGTTTGCCCAGGTGCCTTCGGGGTTGTTGCGCACGTTGCCCATGCCGAAGCCTTCCGAAAACAGGATAACCCTGGGGACGATAAGCGCCGCGATGAAGTGAGCGTCGAAGGGCATCGTGCAGAGTATGCCGTATCTGCGCGTGCCGGGGCCGTCATAGTTGAAGTCCAGGCTAAGCCCGGCGTGCATGTTTGTGAACTGCCCAAACCTGGCGCTGAACCACGCGGACTGTTCCTGGCGCGCCTGGGCCAAGGTCTGAATGCCGCCCCAGTCGCCCCTGCCGCCTTCCGGATGCCCGCCGCCGCCCGGGGCGTGGCAGGGGCCGCTCGGTTTATAGAAAGGCCAGATGCGCTGCAGGACGGATTCGCCGTAGATAACGGAGCCCGGGGGAATGCCGGGCGTGTCGCGGGTCCAGCCCCGCACGGCCCTGCGGCTTTCTTCTCCGGCGGCGGGATTGTCGCCCCGGCCAAGAAACCACACGATGCTGGACAGCTCGTCGTAGCTTTCGGCGCCNACCCCGTCAACCGGCAACGGGTCGCGGGTGAGGTTTCTGTACGCAATCTGGGCAAGGAACCGCTCGACGGTGGGGCCGCCNGATCCCGCCTGATGNACGAAGGTCTGCCCGATCCGGCTTCCGCCCCGCCCCTGCGCAAACGCGCCCATCACCATGGCCTCCTTGCCGTTTCTGGAAAACCCGGTTATGCCGACCCTTTCTGGGTGGTAAAAACCGCCAAGGCCGCCTTCCTCTATAACGGTAAGGATGACGCTCATTATCCATGCCGACGACATGAACGCCGACGGGGTGTCGGCGTGGCCCGGCGAAAGGCCGAACAGGGTCGCCACGGGCCCGGCCCGGCTTGCGGAAAAAA
>JGI24694J35173_10000960_pt1 | contig 27007 bp, 25 predicted proteins | sample TergutCo191P1_FD_35173 | JGI IMG/M metagenome (IMG submission 35173) | reverse complement strand
ACTCGCCTTACAGTCCTCAGCTTCCTGCTTCGGACTTTCAGGCCGGCTTTTTTGCTAAACCGGCATCCCTGCCGGTTTGCCTTTCAGAACCTAGGCAAACTATGTTTGCATGGTTCTTCAAGGCCGCAAAAAAGTTTCGAGTCCTGTAAATTTAGAAAATATTTTATCTGTTTAGGTTATTATTACATATTTTGCGCCCGACAGGACTCGAACCTGCAACCTACGGATTCGAAGTCCGTTACTCTATCCAGATGAGCTACAGGCGCTGATTTTAAGTGGATGACGGGTCTCGCCTTACAGCAAATTAAGGGTGGATGACGGGTCTCGAACCCGCGACGACAAGATCCACAATCTTGTACTCTACCCCTGAGCTACATCCACCATACAGAGATTACTATGGGAAAAATTATGATTTTTGTCAATATATTGAATTAGAGACACACGCCGGTTTTCATATAATATCCTTGATTATTGCCTGATATTACTTATCCATACTCCTAAATATCGATTATTTAAACGCCGATATTTTAAAAGAGGCAGAAGCATAAGTTTTATTTTGCCAGATATTCTAAAACCGGGGTTGATATGATTTACGAAAAATGCAGGGACATCCTTTTAAAGGAATCTGAGCTTATTCAGAATGCTGTAAATATTCAGGAAAAGACGCGCCAAGCCGTAACGGAAAGGGAATGGACAGCATTTGATGAAAATATCAGCGCAATGAACGGGATAAAGATAAAACTTAATGATTTGGAAGGCGAGAGAGAAAGACTTTTTGAAGTGGCAAAGACTCTTAACCATCAGAAGAATTTTTCTGATAGTCTTGATTCTAAAGGACGTTTTTATGCGATAGTTTCATTTCTTCCGGATAACCAGAAGGAAGAACTGACGTCAATTTACCACAGTCTTAAAATGGAAGCCTTAAAATTAAAGATCGCCAATGAATCTCTTTCAGTTTATGTAAACGGAATAAAAAATACATTAAGAGAGTTTATCGATATCGCGTGTACGGATCGGGGCGGAAAAATGTATACAAAAAACGGAAAACCTTTTTCGCATAACGTAAGCAGTTTTGTTTTGAACCGGAGTTTTTAACCACGCTGTTTTTACGGCGGGTTTTTGCAAGGAGATTGAAATGACATCAACATTTATGGGATTGGAAATCGGAAGGAAAGGGGTACAGGCTCATCAGGCCGCGATTAACACGGCAGGCCATAATATTAACAATATGAGCAACCCGGGTTATTCACGGCAGAGAGTTGAGTTTAACGCGTTTACTCCGATTTACCTTCCGGCTCTTAACCGCGCGGAAACTCCCGGGCAGCTTGGGCAGGGTGTTGTAGTAGATCGCATTGAACGCGTGCGCGATCAGCTTTTAGACAGAAGAATTGTGGCTAACGCTTCCGCGGAAGGTTACTGGGAAGTCCGGCAAAAATACTTGCACGATATGGACAAAATGTATATGGAGACAGGTTTTAATTCTATCAGAAGCAAGATGGACAGCTTCTGGGATGCCTGGCAGGAATTGTCATATCATGCCGCGGATAATGAACACAGATTAAGCGTTTTAACAAGAGGAGAAACATTAATCGACGGAATTAACTCGCATTACTCGGGATTGACCACAATGCAGCTGATGGCGAATCAGGAAATCGAAATGACTGTTTCCAATGTTAATGAACTGACACGCCAGATTTCATATCTTAACGGAGATATTCAAAGAATCAGGGGACAAGGCGATAACCCGAATGATTTAATGGACAGGCGCGATTACTTAGTTGATGAACTTTCAAAATTAATTGACATAACAATAGTTCAGACAGACCCTGATGAATTCATGGTTCATACATCCGGGCATGTTTTAATTCAGGGGCGGATCGGCAGGCAGTTTGATTTAAGAAAAGATACGGACGCCGAAAGTTTCGCGCATGTTTACTGGCGCGATGTTCAAAGCCAGATGATATTTTCTAAAGGAACTCTTGGTGCGTTATTTGAACTGCGTGATGTGACAATCGAAAAAGAGATTCAAAATCTTGATAACCTTACAATGAACTTCACTGATCTTGTAAATGAGATTCATTCAAGCGCGTACGGCGCAAACGGAAGAACGGGTATAAATTTCTTTTCTGAATATCCTTATGTGACAAATGTAAACGGAAATTATGACCGCAACGGCGACGGTGTTTTGGATTCATCCTATATTTACAGAATAAACGGACTGCATACTCTTGAGCCGCAGGCGCAGCCGGGTTTGGAAGGCACAATAACTCTTTCAGGATCGGACAGGTTTATTGAAATTCAATACTACTCAACAGACACAGTTTCGGATATTGTTACGCGCATTAATAATTCAGGGGCCGAAGTTGTCGCCCGCCTTAACAGGGAAGGACAGCTTCAGTTAAAAGGAACGCCCGCGGAATTATTAAACGGACAGAGAGTAAACCCGGATTTTGTTATACGTCATATTGAGGACTCGGGGCATTTTCTTGCAGGCTATTCAGGGATTCTTACAGAGTCAGGAAGGGGAGGCGCGTTCAGCTGGAATCAGGCTGACGCTGTTATGAATCTAAGAGTAGGAGCTGAAAGTTACGCTGTGGCTCCTGTCGCAAATCCTTCAGGGTGGATACATATCAATCCGATGCTTTCTAGGGATCCGTCTTCTGTAGCGGCAGGCTTCGGCGAGAATGACAGATCAGCTAACCCCGGAAACGGAAACGCGGCGGCGGAGATCGCCGGCATCAGAAATAATTTTGTAATGATAGGACAGTTCGCGACTTTTGACGATTATTTTGCGAACACAATCGGCAACATTGGTTTAATGGGGGAGCAGTCACGAAGAGCCCTCGCGACAGAAAACCAATTGATGAATTATTTAAGGGAATTAAGACAGTCAATTTCAGGAGTTAATCTTGATGAAGAGCTTACAAACATTATCCGCTTTCAGAAAGGCTACGAAGCCGCCGCGAGGTATATAACAACAGTAAATTCCATGCTTGATACTATAATTAACCGCATGGGAGTCTAAGGAGTAATATATGACCAGAGTTTCAACTAACATGCCTGTCACAAATATGCAGTTTCATCTGCGCAGACAGGAAACAAATATGTATAATCTACAGAATCAAATAGCGGGTAATACAAGGCTGAACAGTATAAGCGATGATCCTATCGCCGCCTCTCACGCTGTAAGATATGATTCATATCTTGCGCGCCTTAACAGGTTCGAAAAAAACGTGCAGTACGCGCAGGATCATTTAAACAATACTCATGACTATCTTGTTTCAAGCATGGAAATTTTACACAGACTCCGTGATTTATCCGTGCAGGGAGCCCACGGCATTTACTCGAATGATGATTTAAAAATAATGGCGGTAGAAGTAAATGAGCTTTTAAAAGAATTAGTTTCAATTTCTAACAGTTTAGGTCCAGACACCAAGCAGGCGTTCGCGGGAGATAAAGTATTTACACAGCCTTTCAGAATAGTAGAAGGAACTGTTGAGGGCGGAAATGAAACAATGATCACCCGCGTGGAATACAGGGGAGCAGGCGCGACTCGTCAGGTGGAAATCGGCGACAATATGTTTTTAGAAATTGACTTAAGCGGCGATGAAGCTTTTTGGGCGGAAAGAATGCAGGTTTTTTCGTCCGTTGACGCAACCGATTACAGAGTAAAAGAGAACGGAGCTTTTTTTATTGACGGTGTTGAGATACAGGTAAGCATCGGCGATACGTTACCCGCAATTGTTGCGAAAATTAACGACTCAGGCGCGCCTATTAAAGCCTATATCGATATTGCTTCCCGCGGTCTTGTACTGGAAGGAACAAACGCTCATTTAATCCGCGCTGAAGATAAGGCAGGGGGCGCATCAGTATTAAAAGATTTAGGAATTATCGACGGCAATATGGTGAATAACGCACCTAACTGGGCGGTGTCCGCCAGAGTAGCCGGAGGCTCTGTTTTTGACATGGTAATCCGTTTAAGAGACGGCATGTTAAGGGGAGATCAGGATTTTATAGGCAGTCAGGGCATTTCGGGAATTGATATGGCGATTAATAATATCACTTACAGGCTTGCGGATGTCTCAAGCCGCGCTGAAAGAGCGGATGCTGCATGGCAAAGAATAAACGCGCAAATTCCAAATGTTGCCGCCATGTATGAACGTGAAGCCGGAATAAATATTGCGACCGCCGCTACCGAATTAAAAAAGGCTGACCTTGCGCATCAGGCGATCTTATCCACTGCCGCAAAAATACTGCCTCAGTCATTATTGAATTTCCTAAGATAAAAGGCTAATGTTTACAAGGAGTAACTCATGACAGTTAATACCAAGGCTTTTGGTAAAATAGAAATTGATGAAAAATTTAAGCTTAGTATTCCCAGAGGATTATTTGGCTTTGAAGATTACACAGAATATGTTCTGTTTAATGACGCCGAACATGAGCCGTTTTTCTGGCTGCAGTCAACAGAAGAAATTGAAATCGCTTTTATCCTGATAAATCCTTTCTTATTCAGAAAAGATTATGAGGCGAATGTTTCGGACGATGAACTTTCGGAAATCGGAATTACTAATTATGAGAATATTCTAACCTTCACAATTGTTACAGTTCCCCAGGACGGCAGTCCCATGACAGCTAACCTTCAGGGGCCGATTATTATTAATAAAGATAAAATGACAGGGATGCAGGCTGTTCTTTCGGATTCAAAGTGGAAAACAAAACACGATATTCTGGCAGAATTAAACAATAAATCCGGCGATCAGCTAAAAGGATAAAAATATGCTAATACTGTCAAGAAAAGTAAATGAAAAAGTTGTAATAAACGATGATATAACAATTTCTATTATCGAAATAAGAGGCGATCAGGTTCGTGTCGGCATTGACGCTCCCAAAAAAATAAAAGTGTTCAGACAGGAAGTGTATGACGCAATCAAAGCCGAGAATAAAGCCGCTTCCGAATCAGCTTCAGTTATCCCGCATGTTGACTTTGGCAAAAAATAATTTATTATTAAATTGTGAAAAGATCATATTATTCATTAATACACAGCGATGATAATATAATTGTTGTTAATAAAGCATCGGGAATTTCCGTCGGTCCTGACAGATATGACGAATCGAAAGAAAGACTTGATAAAATAATAGAAAAAGATTTTAAAATATCAAAATTATATATCGTACACAGAATTGATAAAGAAACGTCAGGTATTGTGATTTTCGCAAAAAGCGCGGATCAGCACAGAGTGCTTTCCATGGCTTTTGAAAATAGACAGGTAGAAAAGAAATACACTGCGGTTGTACACGGAAGGCCTTCATGGAAAGAAACGGAGTGTGATCTTCCTTTAGTTCCGGACGGCAATAAAAAACATATGACAATAATTGATAAATTCAAAGGAAAAGAATCATATACGAAATTTATCTATTTATTCAGCACAGGCAATTACAGCGTGCTTGAAGCGCTGCCTTTGACAGGAAGAATTCACCAAATAAGAGTTCACGCTTTAGCATTGGGGCATCCTGTAGTCTGCGACAGCCTTTACGGAAAAATGTCTCCCGTTAAACTATCATCTTTTAAGCGCGGTTACAGAGGCGATCCAAATGAAGAGAAACCTCTTTTATCAAGACTTGGTCTTCACGCTAAAGAACTGACTCTGCCTGACGGAAATAAATTTACAGCAGAACTTTCAAAAGATATGTCAAGCTTAATTAAACAAATGGAAAAAAATAATAAAAACTGATTATATCTTTCTGGAACCCGGTTTTATAAAAGGAACTCCCTGTTTACACAGCTCACATTCGGATGCATCCCAGTTACCTGCAATAATTTTTACGGAAGGATAAAACGGCCAGGGAATATCTTTAGCTTCATGCGCGCGCCTGTCTACAACGCACGCAAGGGCGGAAACAGCAGCGCCATAAGCTTCTAAAGCGGCTGCGCATTCTAAAGAAGATTTGCCTGTAGTTACAACATCTTCAACGATTAAAACATTATCGCCTTTTTTTAATTCAAATCCGCGGCGGAGCGACATGTTTCCGCTGTCATCTCTTTCTGTAAAAATAGAAGGAAGACCAAGCTGCCGCGCTACTTCATAAGAAGCGATAATTCCGCCCATCGCAGGACCTGCGACAACATCAATTTTTAACCTGCCTGTTTTTATATCATTTTTAATATCAGATACAATTTTTTCAAACGTTTTTTCGCACTTTTGCGGGTATTGTAAAAGTTTCGCGCATTGAAAATATTTATCGGAGTGCCTTCCCGAGCTTAAAAGGAAATGTCCTTCCAAAAGCGCTCCCGATTCGCGTAACAGGTTAATAATATTTTCCAATTTATACGGCTCCTTATTTGCCTCTGATCGAGATATCGCCTATGTTTAAAACATTGTTAGACGCCATGTATTTTTGTAATCCGCTGATAATATCGATCATTGTATGAGGATTTGAAAATGTAGCGGAGCCGACCTGAATCGCGCTTGCTCCCGCCATAAGGAACTCCAATGCGTCTTCGGTACAGGCAATGCCGCCGATGCCTATAACAGGGATTTTAGATTTTGATTCTTTTAATGTATCAATTAATTCCCAAACAAGATGAAGGGCAATGGGTTTTATCGCGGGGCCGGAAAGTCCCGCCGTGATATAATCAAACACAGGCCTTTTGTTAACAGTATCAATGGCCATTGCTTTAAATGAGTTAACCAAAGATAAAACATCGGCGCCTGCGTTTATGCACGAACGCGCAATGGATGACAATGACGGAGCGTTAGGTGTAAGTTTTACAATTAAAGGCTTATGCCGGCAGACACGGCGCACAGCGGAAACTAAAGCCGCCGAAGTTCCGGGATCAAGGCCAAAGGCCATTCCGCCGACTTTTACATTCGGGCAGGAGATGTTCAGCTCTATCATGTCAATCTGTGAATCGTTAAGTATTACAGCGCCCTTAACATATTCATTTGTTTCGGCTCCGCATAAATTAGCGATAATAACAGGGCCAAGCTGCCGCATCGCGGGGAGCTCCTTTTCTAGAAAAGCGTGAATCCCCATGTTTTCAAGCCCTATTGAATTTAATAGACCGGAAGGAGTTTCCCAGATACGCGTGCCGGAATTTCCCGAACGCGGAATCATTGTTAATCCCTTTGTGCAAATTCCGCCGAGAACAGAAACATCAAAAAAATCTTTGTACTCTTTTCCGCTTCCGAAAGTACCGGAGGCGGCTATAACAGGATTTCTGAATTTAACGCCTGCGATCGTTACATTCATGTTAGGTGTATATTGATTGCTCAGGGATGGAGATGAGCTATCTTTATTTGAATCAGTCATTGAATATAACCTCCGCGGCATTAAATATCGGGCCGTCTTTACAGCAGCGTTTGTATCCGTTAACTGTATTTATTGAACATCCGAGGCAGGCGCCTGTGCCGCAGGCTAGCCTTGTTTCCATGGAGATATAGCACGGCACTTTTTTAATTTCGCATTTTTTCTTTAACGCTTTAAGCATCGGAACAGGACCGCACGCGAACATTGCGTCATAGTTTTCAGGTTCAAAAATAAAATCAACAATTTTTCCTATAAGCGCGTTCTTGCCGTCTTCCGCGGTGATTACAACTTTTCTTGCTTTGCTGCCCGCTCCTAAAATTAATTCTTCTTCCTCTTTTCCGCGGAACCCGTGTTTAAAACCCGCGAAAAAATGATAATGGTAATCGCGGTTTTCGGAGACTAAAGCGGAAAGAGGAGCTATTCCTGCGCTTCCGCCCACTAAAGCTATGTGCTTATTTTCCGGAAAAAATTCCGACCAGCTGTTTCCGATTGGCCCTGTCAGCTGAACTTTTTCTCCTGTAAAAAGATGAGACAGTTCCTGAGTTCCTTTTCCCCGTTTAGCGATTAAAAATTTAACAATTTTTTTATCATGATCATAATCAAAAATCCCGATTGGGCGCGGCAGAAAGACCGAAGTGCGAAGAGGTTTTATCATAAAAAACTGCCCTGCTTTTGGAGATTGGTGTTCCCATACAAACTGAAGAATAAAAAAATCTTCGGTTATTTTTGAGTTGCTTACAAGTTCACAAATATTACTTGAGCTCATTAAATTGCCATCCTTATTTCATCGCGCATTTTTACCGCAGCTTCCCTTGCTGCGGCTGCCGCGAATGTGTTATCTGCTTTTTCGTTTAAGTTTTGTTTCTGCCATGCTGTTATAATTGACCTGCTTGCGTTTACAACCCCTCCGCTGCCGTTTTGCAGAAGTAGCGCCGCTTCTTTAGCGCCGCCGCCCTGCGCTCCGTATCCGGGAATAAGAAAAAATAAATCAGGATATGTTTTTCTGATATTTGCGGCCTCGTCTTTTTCCGTACAGCCGACAACAACGCCGAACATTCCGTAGCCTGAGCTTCCCTTATATTCTTTCGAAAGCTCCGACATTCTTTTTCCGATTTCATTGTAAAGGCGGTTTTCCCCGGGCGGGCTTTTTGAGACTTCAAGATATTCAAAATCTTTCATTCCGGGGTTGCTGGTTCTCATTAAAACAAACGCGCCTTTGCCGCCTGAGTTACGCGCAAAATTTATCCACGGCTCAAGCGAATCCATTCCCAAATAGGGGTTTAATGTGACAAAATCCGCTTCAAAATCCCCGGAGTAATGCGCTTTCGCGTAACGAAAAGCCGTGTCCGCGATATCGCTCCTTTTAATATCCGCGATAACAAGGCAGCCTTTGTCTTTAATGTATTTTAACGTATTGGAATATGCGCTTAAACCGCTGACGCCCATTTCTTCATAGTATGCGATTTGAACCTTATAACAGGCGGCAATATCATATGTCGCGTCAATAACCGATTTATTAAACGAAAGAACAGCGCCGCTGTCACTTGGAGCCTTGTTTCTTTCCAAGGGGGGAACATAATCTATACATGTATCAAGCCCGATACAAACATGACCTTTGTTTTTTACATTTTCATATAATTTATCAATATTCATACTAACTCGTCAGCTGAAATCTCCTGCGGAAATTATTTCATCGCAGTATTCGCAGCGGTAAGTGCGGTTTTCCTTGTTTTCAAGATGGAAAACATGCGTTATATATTTTTCTGTTGAGCTTATACAGCGCGGATTTCTGCAGATTAAAATATTTTCAGCTTTTTCAGGCAAAGAAAGCTTAATTTTTTTTGTTATGCGCTCATTTTCAATAATGTTAACAGTAATATTGGGATCGATAAGGCCTAGAACATCCAGATTAATGGAGATTGTATTGTCAATTTTTATGATGTCTTTTTTTCCGCTTCTTGATGATGATGCGTTAGCGACATATGCGACCATATAAGGCGCTTTATCAAGATGAAGCCAGTTGAAAATTCTGATTCCAAGCCCTGCTTTTATATGATCGATTACAATGCCGTTTTTAATTTCCTCTACATTTAACATTTCATACAACTCCTAATATAGAGGCCAAAAGCGCCATTCGGACATACATTCCGTATTTTGCCTGTTTAAAATACGCCGCTCTTGGATCGCTGTCAATCTCTACGGAAATTTCATTAACGCGGGGAAGCGGATGCAGCACGATTAATTTTTCTTTACCGAATGAAAGTTTCTCTTTATTAAGAACATAAGTGTCTTTAAGGCGGATATAATCATCCTCGTTAAAAAATCTTTCTTTCTGAACCCTTGTCATGTAAAGGACATCAAGCTCTGGCATTGATTTTTCAAGATTTTCATTTTCGGAAAAGTCAATATTATTTTTTGTCAAAATAGCTTTGATATATTCGGGGAGTACAAGCTCGGAAGGAGAAATAAAAATCATCCTGATATTCTTGTAGCGGGAAAGAGCTTTAGACAATGAATGTACGGTTCTGCCGAATTTTAAATCTCCGCAAAAACCGATGGCAAGGTTTTCGATTTTGCCCTGAAGCCGGTTTATTGTAAGCAAGTCTGTCAGCGTCTGCGTCGGATGATGATGACCGCCGTCTCCCGCGTTTATTACGGGAACATTTGAATAACGTGAAGCTAAAAGCGCCGCTCCTTCTTTTGGATTTCGCATAACGATCGCGTCCGCGTAACTAGCCGCCATTCTGATAGTGTCGGCAAGACTTTCGCCTTTAACGGCGGAACTGGAACCGGGGTCCGCAAAACCAAGGCAGCTTCCGCCGAGGCGAAGCATAGCGGCTTCAAAACTAAGACGGGTTCTTGTGCTAGGCTCAAAGAATAGAGCTGCAAGGAGTTTTCCCCTGGCGCTCTCACGCAAGTACTTTTCATCTTTTTCTATCTTTTCGGATAATTGAAATAAAGACTCCATCTCATCAAGTGAAAAATCTTCAGGTTCAACCAAAGACCTTCCTTTTAGACTGGATATGTGCATTTACATCCTACCTTTCACGCCATACAAATCGAAGCTTTCATAGCTTTTAAGTATTCTTGCAAAATTATAATGTATTTATTATTATCATGGCAAGGTGAATACAGAGATATCATATAAAAAAGTAATCAATTCACTAAAGCAAAGGAAAAAAGGCGCTGTAGCGGCTGATATTTGCGCTCAGACAGCCTTGCCTCTTACGACAGTTAATGAATTATTGTCAAAGGCCGCAGATGAATTTTCAGGACATCTTAAGGTAACAGAATCCGGCGAGATTCAATATTATTTCCCAAGCGGCTTTACAAGCCGTTACAAAGGCATTAAAGCGGTATTTTCCAATATTTTTAAGAAGATTACGGCATTTATTAAAAAAACATCGGTAATACTTTTTAAAATATGGATCATGGTAATGCTTATCGGGTATTTTGTTCTTTTTATTGCCATTGCGTTAGCGGCTGTTTTTATTCAGATAGCGGCGAAATCAAATAATTCTAGCAGCAGTTCAGGAGACAAAGGAGGATTCTTTGGTTTTGGATTGTTCGATCTTATTTTCAGATTATGGTTTTTTAACGAAATTACAAAACCCCGCTATAGTTATGAAACATACGAAAATATTAAGAATAAAAATACAAAAACAAAACGCCCAATGCACAAAGCGATTTTTTCTTTTGTGTTCGGTGAGGAAGATCCGAATAAAAATTGGGATGAAATAAGAGACAAATCGGTTATCGCTTTTTTACAGTCAAACAGGGGAGTGATATCTCTTTCAGAGTACATGGCTTTAACGGGAGAAAGCGCTCCCTGCGCGGAAAAAAATATTCTTGAGTTTTGTTCCAAGTTTGAAGGAAGAGCGGAGATTACAGAAGAAGGCACAATTATATATTGTTTTGATAAATTACTTTTGCAAAGCGATAACAGAAAATTTTCAGATCTTATACCCGGATACCTGCGGACAGGAGGTTCAACTTTAAAAGGTTCAATGATTGCGCCGCCGGTAAAAAGATTAAAATCATTTTCCGCTAACTCCAAAAAAATGAACGGCTGGTTTATCGCGATAAACGCTGTTAATTTTATTTTTGGATCTTATTTTTTATATCAATCATTCGCTTTGGGTAAAATAATATTTGACGCTGTTGAACCTGTTATACAGGGACTTTACGGAACAGTATTTTATTTTTTAAATTTTATTATGAGCGAGCCTCAAAATTTTATCAGGATAGTTTTAGGTTTTATTCCGTTAATATTTTCTTTATTTTTCTGGATAATTCCCGCCGTAAGAAATTCTTTTGTTAAAAAAGAAAATATAAAAACAAAGTTATCGAATTTTAAACGCTTTTGTTTCAGTAAAATCTTTAATTCTCCAAAAAAAATTGATATTGATTCTCTTGACCCAAATATGAATGAATGTTTCCCGGACGACTTAGAAAGCGCCAAAGATAAAATTATTAAAGAAATCGGAGCGTACTCAAATGCCGAAGTTGATGTTGGCATAAACGGAAAAATAATCTATTCGTTTAACGGCATTGAAAGAGAAAAAGAAGAGGTTAGAAAATTCCGCGAAAGCGTTGACTTGTCAAAATCAGATCTGGGAAAAACTGTCTTTGATACAAACGAGTAATATAAAAATTTAAACGGACTTGTAATGAAATGCTTTAAATTCAGATCGGCTCGAAATCTTCCGCGCCGTGTTTGCATAGAGGGCAGACAAAACCTTCGGGCAATTCGCCTTCGTGAACATATCCGCAGATTTTACATACATAGCCTTTTTTTGCCTCTTTCGGCTTTTGCGGTTTAGGTTTAATGTTATCAAAGTAATACTGGTATGTTACGCTTTTTTCGTCCGATAAAATAAAAGACTGGCTTACATCAGCTGTAAATAATGTGTGAGTGCCGTAATCAATCGAATCTATCACATCAGCTGAAATAACGCAGTTAACATGCTCGCTGATATAGCGAATCCCGTTTGCCGCGCGGCTGTTGTAATTGCTTTCTTTGAATTTATCAGTATCTTTGCCGCTGGAAAAGCCAAACTGCTGAAAAATACTAAACGGCGCGGTTTCGGATAAAATTGAAATGTTAAAACTTTTTGTTTTGGCTATCATGTCATGGGTAAAGTTAGCCTTATTTACGGCGATAACTATTCTAAGAGGCGAGGCTGTTATCTGCATAGCGGTATTTATTATGCAGCCGTTGTCTTTATCTCCGTCTTTGGCGGTTAACACAAAAAGTCCGTAAGTGAGTTTAAACATAGCCCCCGGATCGATAGAGGCGGTAATCGCTTCCTTTGATGGAGATGATATTGATGTTATATTGCCTGTATAATCTGCGGCAATCGCTTTAGTTATTGCTTCAATTTCAGGAAGCTGTTCTTTTTTAAGGCTAGATTTTAAGCTTAGAGTTTCGTTAAGGATTTTTATATTTTTGCATTTGTCAAGTTTCTCGCGGATCAGATTTCCGCTTGCGCTTGCCCATGAGCCGTTTTCAATGATAGCGACAGTCCTGTTTTGAATGTTATGCGAAACAAGATCGTTAATAAGGTCTTCCATCGTAATAAATATTCCCGCATTATAGGTTGTCGAAGCAAAAACAAGATGGCTCCACTTGAAACAAGCCGCGATTATAAAGGAAGCGGGCGTTACTGATACGTCGAACATAACGGTTTTTATCCCAGAATCGCGGAGGCGGCATGAAAGAATTTCCGCGGCATTCTCTGTATTGCCGTAAACAGAAGCGTAAGCGATCATCACGCCTTTTTCTTCGGGAGCGTAACTGCTCCATAACATGTATTTATCAATAATATAAGAAAAATTGTTACGCCAAATAAAACCGTGAAGAGGACAGATCATATTAACATTGACCTGCGATGCCTTTTGTAAAAGAGATTGAACCTGATCGCCGTATTTACCAACTATATTCGCGTAATAGCGCCTGAACTCGTCAATATAATCCTTGTTAATATCAACTTCGTCCGCGAAAAGCGCTCCGTTTAACGCGCCGAAAGTTCCGAACGCGTCCGCTGAAAAAAGAATCCCGTCAGCCGAATCGTAAGTTACCATAACCTCAGGCCAGTGAACCATAGGCGCCATGATAAAATTTAAAGTATGCTTTCCGGTGTTAAGCGTATCATTTTCTTTAACAACAATAATATTTTTTTCATAATTAATATCAAGATCAAAAAATTGCTTAATTAGTTCCAATGATTTTGAATTGCAGACAATCTTTAAATCCGGGAATCTTATGATCAGTTCGCCAAGACAGGAGCAGTGATCCGGTTCCATATGCTGCACTATAATAAAATCAAGTTTCCTGCCGCCGAGTGCAAAAGAAATATTTTCAAAGAACCGCTGCATCACAGCCTTGTCAACGGTATCAAACAGCACTGTCTTCTCATCGGATAACAAATATGAGTTATATGAAACGCCGTTTGCCACAGAATAAACGCCTTCGAACATCGCTAAACGCCTGTCGTTTACTCCTACCCAAAATAAATCGCCGTTAATTTTTTTTATACAATGCAAGATTTACCTCCGTAAATAAATGAAGCGCTTTAAGCTCTGATATAAATGACAGACACGGGATTCGAACCCACCGCCTTCAGCTCCGGAGGCTGACGCTCTATCCAAATGAGCTAGTCTGTCTTTAATAAATTCAATTTTAAAGATATACCGATAAATTTAAATGATTAATTATTATATGTCAATTCATCTTAATAGCTCTGCGTTATCTCTTTTATTCCATCTTTGCGCGATGTCAAAAGGCGTTTCAGAGGCGATATTTCTTATTGACTTGTTTGCGCCTAACTCAAGAAGAAGAGAAATATTCGCGGGACTTCCGTGGCGGGCGGCTAAATGCAAAATTGTGTTTCCGGAGCTGTCTCTTGCGTCAATATTTCTGCCTGAGAATAATGCCATAATGCAGTCATTGCCTTTGATAAATGAAATCTCGCTCGGCGTTTTATTATCAACAGCTTCGATAAATGGATCAGCGCCTGAATCCGCAAGCAGTTTAACAGAAGCCCATGCTTCCATATCAATCGCTGTTCTAAGCGGCGTTTTACCGTTGCTGTCAACCGCGTTTATTCTGCCGCCGAGGCTTAATATCGATCTTAAGATATTTTCAGACGCTCTTTCCTGAACCGCTATATGAAGAATTGAGTTTCCCATGTCATCGGGGGTGTTGATTCGTCCGCCGGATAAAAGGGCTGAAACCATTTGCTGCGATACGCTGATTGATATCTGGAAGGGAGTTCTGTTTCTTGTGTTACGCGCATGTATTGAAGTGCCTCTTTGCAGGAGCATATTTACAATGCTGTAATTTTCGAGGCTGACTGCGACATGAAGGGGAGTATCGCCTCTTGTATTTCTTGTTGAATAATCCGCACCGTTAGCCAATAGATTTTCAACAGACGGAATCATTACTGTTCTTATCGCTTCCATTAAGGGAGTGTTGCCGTCGACATTTCTTACCTCAAGATTCGCTCCCCGCTGAATCAAAAGAGTTTCTATATCCGATATGCCGAAAATTACAGCGTCATGCAAAGCGGTATTGCCGTTAAGTGAATGAGCGTTAATATCGATTCCTGATGATATAAGAAAGCCGGCTGAGTTTACAGCGTCCCATCTTACAGCCGCGTGAAGGGCAGAGTTTCCCTGATTATCGCGCGCGTTTAAATTCGCATTATTTTCCGCAAGAATTCTAATTGTGGAAATATTATCGGTTCTTATAGCCATAAAAAGAGGCGTCTGTCCCGTAGCGTTTGTTACTTCTACGGATACGCCGTTTCTTATAATTACAGGAATAGCGTTATTTAAATTCCATTCGGCGGCAAAATGAAGAATAGTGTTTCCAAGTCCGTCAACCGCGATTATAGTATTCGGATTTATAATCCATTCGCGTATCGGGCTTGATGAAAACGCGAAATAAAGAGGACTGTAACCGGCTCCGTTAAGCGCAAAAATATTCGCTCCTCTTGAAATTAAGAATTCCCCGTTTGCTCTCTGATTTAATCTTATAGCAATATGAAGCGCGGTTTCACCGTCCCTGTTTCTTGCGTCTACAGGAGATCTTTGATCGAGTATGCGGGAAATCTGTTCGGGGTTTCCGCGGTTAAGCACAGCCGCGTGCAGCATTGTGTTTCCCGCGCTGTCTCTTTGCGTTACAGTTTCAGGCGATATTAAAAGATTAAAAATATTATCGCTTGATTTTATGCCAATATCAAAAGGAGTAATGCCTGCGTTGTCCGCCGCGAATATTTCAGAACCATAGGATAATAAAACCGGTATCAATGATACTCTTCTTTCCTGAACAGCTATGTATAAAGGGGTTTTTCCCTCGATATTTCTTATGTAGACATCGGCTCCGCCGTTTAAAATCGCCTGAATAACATCAGCGGAACGGTTTAAGATAATTGCGATATGCAAAGGCGTATCTCCGTGCTCGTCGCGAAGATTAGGATCAGCGCCGTTTGCTAAAAGCATCATTATGACTTCTCTGTGAACTTCTGAAGGGATTCCTGTATGAAGAGGAGTGTTTCCTTTTGCGTCACGCGCGTTTGGATCTGCGCCGCGAGATAAAAGCATAGAAATTACGGATACATTTCCGTTTCGCACAGCTTCATGAAGAGCGGTAGCGCCTGAAATGCTTTTTACGTTAAGATCGATATTTTTATTTAACAGGAATGTAATTAGGCCTGAGTAATTATCAATTACAGCGAAATGAATCGGAGCGAGCCCGTCATTGCGGCGAATGTTATAATTCGCACTTCTTACAGCAGGGCCCATATATTGAAACATAGGATTTTCCGAATACGCGCCTGCCAAAATTAACTGTTCGGCTGTTTCCATATGATTCGCGGAATCAGGCCGTTCAAGCGCGTAATCGAGCGCGCTTTTTTCGGAATTATCTTTTTTATTTATTAATCCGTTGGGAGAAGAAGACGCAATCGCGATGATATCATGCACAGCCTGAACATTGCCCGCGATGCTTGCTGTATGAAGAACAGTCTGGCCGCTTGTATCGGTTGTCTCAATATTTAAAGGAGTTAAAATGGATTTAAAAACCTGAGCGCTTTTAGCAAGCGCAAGGTCAGCGGCTGTAGTGTTGTCTAAAATCTTCTTGTGTATATCGCTTCCTGCGCGGGAGATGACTTCGGATGTTTTTGGATCGTTTTTATCTATGCTTATGCCAAGGGGGCTCAGGCCTCTGTTGTCAAGAGCGTCAATATTTGCACCTAACGCAATGAAAAAACCGGCAAGCTGGACATCGCCTGTTTCCGCCGCGTAATGAAGAGGAGTTCTGCCGTAGGAATCAACCGTGTTCACGTCAATTTCCCCGAGGAAGTAGCTTCTTGCGCTTGCATCGCCTTTTGATAAAAGCGACCAAATATCGACAGTTGTTCCTGATCTTGTCTCAATAGGCGCGGACGGCGGCATTAAAGAATCTTGCGATGTTTCAATTATTGTTTCTCCTTCTTCATCGGGAGTGCTGGCGCATCCGGAAAAAAGAAGTAAAATTACCGATAAAGCGTATGCTAAAAAAGAAAAAATAGTTACCTTTTTCATGCATATATTATCGGCGAATTAACAGTTAGGAGTTAGTCCTTAAACCATATCCGGCTCACATAGGCTTATGTCGGGAAAATCTTCCTTCCAAATTCTCCGTTTACTACCTGAGCCATGGCTGAATAGATTGCCGATAATCCGCAGAATATTCCCACACAGCCTGCGATTCTTGTTATATGACGATTTTCAGTAAAATCGCCGATTGAAAGAAGGAAAAATAAAACCGTTAATGATAAAAATACTGTCATTGTAATCATATTATGCGACAGCGTCCCTAAAAACATAAAGAAGGTAAAAACACCCCATAAGGCAAGATAAAAACCCATGGAAATATTGTCCGCGGGATTAACGCCGAAAGGATTAATCCATATAAGGCATAACGACCACCAGAATAAGCCATAAGCTGTAAACGCTGTCCCTCCAAAAGTATTGCCTACCCGAAGTTCGCTTATTCCGGCAATAATCTGCGCCGCTCCGCCAAGAGCAAAGCCCATAGCAACAATTACAACAGAAAGTTCGATGATCCCCGTATTGTGAAGATTTAATAAAACGGTCGTCATGCCAAAACCTAAAAGTCCGAGAGGACCGGGATTGGCTTTCTTTTCAGATGAATTTTCAGACATAACAGCTCCTTTTTTTGCCGCGGCAAACAAAAGGATCGAAGCAGCGGCATATGTCGAATACACCGCGTAACGGTATAATTACATTACCTTTAATTATAGACCAAAATAGTAAATTATGCAAAATTTCTAAAATTAAATCTAAGGCGAACCTGCGGTTCGAAAGTTTTGGAAAAGCCTTATTTATCAGGAATTCTTAACCGCGAAGCACGCTACGATATGATCCTCATTGCCTTCGGTTCTCGCGGAAGAGGGAGCCAATTCAAGCTGCGGCTGGCTTTCTTTGCACTTGTCCATTTTGCACGGGCAGCGGTCATAAAAGTAACAGCCCGGGCGCTGGATATTAGGAGAGGGAACATCGCCTTTTAATATAATCCGCTTTCTTTCAGCTTCTATTTTTGGATCAGGTATCGGCGCGGAAGATAAAAGCGCCTGCGTATACGGATGAAGCGGATTTTTGTAAAGGTCTTTATATGAGCTTACTTCCACTATTTTTCCAAGATACATTACGGCAATCCTGTCTGAAATATATTCGATAACCGCAAGGTCGTGCGCGATAAATAAATAAGACAGGTTAAATTCCTTTTGAATATCTTTAAAAAGGTTTAAGATCTGGGATTGTATAGAAACATCAAGAGCGGAAACAGGCTCGTCCGCAAGAATTAGCTGCGGATTTAAAGCAAGGGAGCGGGCGATTCCGATTCTCTGGCGCTGGCCGCCAGAAAACTCATGAGGGTAGCGGTTCTTATAAAATTTTAAAAGGCCGACAAGATCCATCAGTTTTTCTACCCTAAGGGCGATTTCCTCATTGCTGATTTCTAAAAGACCGAGTTTTTTATATATCCTTAAAGGTTCTGCGATTATGTCGCCTGTTGTCATTCTTGGATTAAGCGATGCATAGGGGTTTTGAAATACTATCTGCATATTGCGCCTTGCTTCAAGCAGTTCCTGTTTTTTCATTCCGATAAGGCTTTTCCCGTTTAGATAAATCTCGCCTGAGGTCGGTGTATAAAGCTGAGCCAGCGCGCGGACAACCGTCGACTTGCCGCAGCCTGATTCCCCGACAAGACCCAGAGTTTCTCCTTTATCAAGATCAAACGAGATACCGTCCACGGCGTAAATAAATTGTTTCTGTCTTTTTACAATTCCTTTATATCCTGCGGGAAAGTGCATGCGCAGGTCTTTTACTTCAAGCAGTTTTTCCATTGTTATGCTCCTTCCCGCAAGTTTCCAAGCCAGCAGGAGGCGACATGTCCGTTACTGTATTCCTTAGCAGGCGGATATTGAGTCTTGCAAATATCAAGCGCTTGAGCGCACCGCGGGAAGAAAGGACAGCATGGCGGAAGATCAATAACATTGGGAGGCTGCCCCGGAATAGAAAAGAGTCTTTCTGTTCCTAACTTGTCAAGGCGGGGCACAGAGTTAATAAGCCCCTTTGTATACGGATGTTTCGGGTTTTCGAAAATATCCTCTGTAATACCGCGCTCTACAATTCTGCCTGCGTACATTACATAAATTGTGTCGCACATTCCGGCTACTACGCCAAGTGAATGAGTAATTAAAATTACAGCCGCTCCGAATTTTTGCGTCAGCTCCTTCATTATGTCGAGTATCTGCGCCTGAATTGTAACGTCCAAAGCGCTTGTCGGCTCGTCCGCGATTAAAATTTCCGGGTTGCAGGAAAGCCCCATAGCAATCATAACCCTCTGGCACATGCCGCCAGAGAACTGATGCGGATAATTGTTAATCCTCTCTTCGGCCGCTGGTATTCCCGCCATCGTGAGCATTTCGATCGCTCTTTTTCGCGCTTCCTTTCTGTTTAATTTTTGATGAAGCTGTATTGTCTCTATCATCTGTGTCGAGATTCTTAAAAACGGATTTAAGCTTGTCATCGGGTCCTGAAAGATCATCGCGATTTTTGCGCCGCGAATCTGGCGGAGTCTCTTCTCGTTCATTTTGAGAATGTCTTCGCCGCTGTAAAACACCTCTCCGCCGACAATTTTTCCGGGAGGAGATTGAACTAAGTTAATTATCGAAAGATTTGTCACGGATTTACCAGAGCCGGACTCGCCTACAATGCCCATTATCTCGCCTTTTCGCAAAGAGAATGAAACATCTTCCACTGCCTTTACAACGCCTTCGTCGGTAAAAAAGTGGGTGCTAAGATTTTTAACTTCCAGGATTGTTTCTTCTGATAATGACATTTTATGTTCCTTACACCCTGTTTTTTCCCTGAGGATCAAAAGCGTCGCGCAGCCCGTCGCCTAAAAAGTTCATTGCAAAAAGGAATACAGTCATCATTGCCGCAGGCGCGATTAAGAGCCACGGATACAGTTCCATGCCTCTTACTCCCTCGTCAATTAACGAACCCCATGACGACATCGGAGCGGAAACGCCAAGACCTAAAAACGAAAGAAAGCTTTCCGACATTATAAAACCGGGAAACGAAAGGGAAGAGTAGATGATAATGATTCCAAGAGTGTTTGGAAGAAGATGCTTGCCGATTATCCTTGTTGACGAGGCTCCTACGGATTTTGCGGCTTCTATAAACTCAGAATTTTTTAAGCTGATGATCTGTCCCCTGACTACGCGTGATATTGTCAGCCATGAAACAAGAGCAATCGCGATGAATAACAGGAAGATGCTTTTTCCTCCGAATAAAGCCATAAAGACAATTACCACCATCATGTAAGGAAGACCGTAAATTATATCTACAATGCGCATCATAAAATTATCGAGTCTTCCGCCGACATAACCAGCGACAGCTCCCCAGATAATGCCGATTAAAAGCGCTGTTATAGTTCCGACAACGCCGATACCAAGAGAGATTCTCCCGCCGTAAATTGTCCGGGAAAGAATGTCGCGTCCCAGTATATCAGTTCCTAATATGTAAACTCTTTTATGCACAGGGTCTTTATCAATTTCGGCGCGCATTTCATCCAGTTCCGCTTTTTCTTTTTCTGTGTATTCGGTGCGTCCTTCTCTTTCCATTAATCTTGAATAATAATTCTCCCGGACGCGGATCCTTACATTTCCGGCAATGTCAAATGAAGGCGGTAAATGAATGTGGCGCATTTCCTGTCTTTCGTATGGATACAGCGGCAGTATAGGCGCTATTAGCGAGATAATAAAATAAATGAGAACTATTATCAGGCCTGCGAAAGCCATTTTATTTTTACGAAGCCTCTTCCACGCGTCCGCGTAGAGAGAGACAGGCTTTACGCTTTGACTGAACTCATTAAGAGCGGTTTCCACTTTCTTTTTTGCGAATAACATTTTTTTATCCAGTCTTATTTATATGAAATTCTCGGGTCTAAAAACCCGTAAATAATATCTACAATAAAATTTAATGCGATTAAAATTACAGAGTATACGATTACTGTTCCCATAATCATTGTATAGTCCCTGTTTGTCGCAGAGCGTACAAAGTGCATTCCCAAACCGGGGATGGCGAAAATCTTTTCTACAACAACAGAACCTGTTATAACTACCGCCATCGCAGGCCCCAAGTAACTTACAACAGGAAGACATGCGCCTTTAAGCACATGCTTAAAAATTATAACTGGCATCGAAAGCCCTTTTGCGCGGGCTGTACGCACATAATCCGAGCGCAGGGTTTCCAGCATACTTGCCCTCATTAAACGGGCGATATACGCAAACTGCGGCATTGATAATGTAATAGCCGGCATTATTATCGTTAAAAATCCGTTGCGTCCGTCTATCCAGCCGGATGTTGGAAGCCATTTTAAAACAATAGCGAAAATGAGCATTAGAACAGGCCCTATAACAAAGGTAGGAATCGAAATACCTGCCACAGCTACGGACATAAATGAATAATCGGCGATAGTGTTTTGTTTTAATGCGGAAACAATACCCGCGATTACCCCAAAAATCAAAGAAAGAAGCATCGCCGTAATTCCCAGAATTATCGAATTCGGAAGGCTTATCGCGATTAGCTCATTCACAGAAAAATCTTTATTAGTAAATGAAGGGCCTAAGTCGCCTTTGATTACGCTTCCTAAAAACCTGAAATATTGAACGTGAAGCGGCTCGTCCATGTTGTACTTTGCCATAAGGTTTGCAAGGACAGCAGGCGGAACCGCTTTTTCGCGGGAGAAAGGCCCTCCGGGCGCAGCGCGTATAATAAAAAATCCAAGAGTAATGATAATAAAAACAGTAGGAATAATACTTATGAATCTTTTAAATACAAACTGCCCCATACAGACCTCCGCAAGAAAGCGGTCTTAAAAATTAAAACCGCTTTTAGATAAATTATTTTCTCTTTAAACCGACATACGGATGAACGTCAAGAACGTTAGGATACCAGCCGTCCCATTTTGTAAGATCGATCATGCTCTGAGAAACATAGAAGTAAATTGGAATTACAGCCTGTTCCTGTACTATCCCGAGATCTTCGGCCTGACGCATAATCTGATTGCGCTGCGCGCCGTCCGGCAGTCTTGACGCCTGGCGGATAAGAGCATCGTATTCAGGATTACTGTATTGACCGTCATTGTTTCCGCCGCCGGTTAATAGAAGGTCAAGAAGGTTCTGAGGATCAAGATAGTCTGCTATCCAGCCTGCGCGCGCTAACTGGAAAGGACCTGTGCTTCTGTAATCAAGGTAGGTTGCCCATTCCATGTTTGCAAGAGTAATGTTGATGCCAAGGTTGTTTCTTAATGACTGCTGAATATACTCGCCGATAACCCTGTGGGAATCGAGTGTGTTATAAACATATTCGAATGTAGGAAGTCCCTGTCCGCCCGGATATCCAGCGTCAGCCAAAAGACGCTGAGCTTCGGCTACATTGAATCCCTGGCCTGCAGGCGGCTGATATGCGCCCATCGCAGGAACGAGAGTAGTAGCAGGCAGCTGACCGCCTTTTGTGATATTATCAACAAGCTCTTGACGGTTAATCGCCATCGAGATAGCTTTGCGCACCCGCGCATCCCTTAACGCAGCGTGGCTGCTGTACTGGTTTATAAGGATATAATATGTACCGGCCTGCGCGGAAACCTGATAATCCCTGCGAAGTTTTACTTCGTCAATTCTTGCCAGAGGAACATCCGTACCCCAGTCAATTTCACCGTTCAGGTAGCCGTTATACGCTGTATTCTGATCTTCGATGGGAAGGAATGTGATTTTAGTCAGATGAACATTCGCTTTATTCCAGTATTTATCATTTGGAACAACTACAATCCTGTTATTAGGAATGTATTCTGAAAGAACAAACGGGCCGTTTCCGACAAAATTTTCCGCTCTTGTCCAGCTGCTTCCTAATCTGCTTATAACATGCATCGGAAGAGGGCTGAATGTGTAGTGAGCCATCATGTCAAGAGCGTAAGGAACAGGGCCCACAAGGTTTACTTCGAAAGTTCTTGCGTCAACCGCGCGGATTGCGACATCCTGCCTGCTGCCGTGTCCTGTGTAATAACCTTCGGCTCCTTTTACTACTTCGCCCATCATATACGCGTATTCCGACGCTGTAGCGGGATCGAGAGTGTGAAGCCACGAATCCACCATTGTTTGGGCGGTAATCGGAGTACCGTCACTCCACGTAATACCTGAGCGGATTGTAAAAGTAATAGTTTCGTTATTATTACTGTAGTTCCAGCTTTCGGCAACGCCTGCTACCGCTTTCGCAGTCTGCGGATCATAACCTACAAGACCCTCAAAAAGCGCCATGTATACGCGGTGCTCAGGAACACCGGTGATTTGGCTTGGATCGAGTGACTGAATTTGCGTTCCGTTATTAATGACTATTTCCATCGGGGACCCCCCCCCGCTGGAACCTGTGTTTCTCTGGCAGGACATAAAACCTATACTAACTACCATCAGAAGACACACAAAAATTGAAATTCCTTTTTTCATAAAAACCTCCGTAATGAAAAGAAAATCAACCAATAATATCAAATTTCTAAATTATGTTCAAGATAAATGAGCGTTTTTCTTGCAATTTTTTCAAAATAATTTTTTTGGACAATTAAACATTGATATATACATTTTATGTGCAAATTGTTATTATTTTTTGTGTAAAATCTAATAACTATTATTGTAAAAGGACAAAATAATGTATTCATTTAAAGACGATTATTCCGAACTTGGGCATGAAAAGATTCTCAGCGGCTTATTGAATCTGTCAAAGAAACAAATGGATGGTTACGGGCTCGATTCTGTATCCGCCGAAGCCAAAGAGCTAATAAAGAAAAGGTTTGATATTAATGACGCTGATATTCATTTTATTTCAGGCGGTACGCAGACAAACATGATTCTTTGCAGCAGTGTTTTATCATCTATCGACGCTGTTATCGCAGCGGATACCGGTCATATCTGCGTTCATGAATGCGGCACAGTAGAGCATATCGGTAATAAAATTTTAACCGCTTTAAATAAAGACGGAAAACTTCTCCCCCGTGATATCGAATCGATTTGCAAAGGACACACCGATGAGCATATGGTAAGACCTAAGTTAGTGTACATTTCTCAGTCAACGGAAAAAGGAACAATCTATAAAAAACAGGAACTTATTGATCTTTTTGATATTTGCAAAAAATTAAATCTTTATCTTTTTATTGACGGAGCAAGACTTGCAGCCGCTTTAACATGCGCCGCCGCCGACATAAAACCCGAAGAAATTGGAAAACTCTGCGACGCATTTTATATCGGAGGTACAAAGAACGGAAGCCCCTTGGGAGAAGCTCTCTGTATAATAAACGATAAAATAAAAGCGGACTTCCGTTATTATCTGAAGCAGCACGGCGCCCTCCTTGCCAAAGGCGCTTTAATCGGCAGCTGCTTTAAGACTCTTTTTACTGCCGATCTTTACTTTGAAAACTCAAGACATTCAAACGCGATGACGCAGAAAATCGCGAAGGCGCTCATTGCAAAAGGCTATAAAATGTACTGCGATTCTCCTGCCAATCTTATTCTGCCTGTACTGCCTAATGATAAAATCGCGGAGCTAAGAAAATATTTTACTTTTCATGACTGGGAGAAAGTTGACGCGAACAATACAGTTATACGCCTTGTATGCAGCTGGGCGGCAGATGAAGCAGAAGTCGATAAACTGATTTCGATGCTTTGAGCTTTGAGCCAATTTTCTGTATTTTAGAAATTACACTGTAAGCGCCATTCGATTTGATTATCAAAATACAAACTTAATAAAACGCAACAAAAGTCCATATAAAGGAGCGATTTGTCTATATAAAAGTGATTATTTTTAGGAAATAATTATAATAGGAAGGAATATTAAATCGACGGCAGGGGAGTAACCAGAATATGAAATGTATAAATTGCGGAAGCGAATGGCAGGCAAGCGGCGCGGCGTCAGTCACTATAACAAATTGCCCTTTTTGCGGCGAAAGCCCTGTCGTTAAAAAACAGGAACAAAAAACACTTGAAAACACAAAACAGGCATTGGCGGCTATTAGTAAACAATTCGGCGCGGATATCCTGCTGGGTAAATTAAACGCGTATATAGCTGATTTCGCTCCTTCGTTATCGACTGCCGATAAATGCCTTGTAAATTCTGTTTATGAATTCGGCGCTTCCAAAGTATTAAAAGAAAGCATAAACAGCTCGCAGGAAGATAAGGAAAGAGCCGTAAAAATCGCTGTAAGGAATATGACGGAGGCGTATGTCGCCCCCGATATCGCCCAAAACATTATTTGCGAATTCACTGACGCGCTTGGATGGAAGATCGATAAACCTGCGCCTGTTAAAAAAGAAGCGGCGGAAAAACCGGCTCCGTCAACAAGCTCCGTCAGCCGGAAACCTTCACCAGCAGTGGCCGTTAACCAGAAACCTTCTACAACAGGAGTTGTCAACAAGAAACCTTCATCTTCAGGAACTCACTTAATCGAATTAAATATTGCTTTTAAAGACCGGCAGGGTAAACAGACGGTGCAGCATATTATGCCGTTTAGTGACACATTTAAAAAAATTCTTGAAGAAGTATTAAATTGCAATGTAAAGCGCTGTGAAATCTACCTAAAATCGACAACCGAGTCCATTACAGGCGTCGGCGCGTGTGTTGGTTTTACAGGTGACATTTCCGGCAGGCTCTTAATTAATATGTTTAAAGACGACGCGGTATTTGTATCCAATCTCATGATTGGCGGGGAGCTTATTAAAGAAACAGCTAAGGAGCTTGCTAATATGACAGCAGGTCAGGCGGCAGTTAAACTTAAGGGGCTTGGCATAAATATTAACTTGGCCGATTCTGTTTTTTTTAATAATAATTATATTGAGAAATGCTCAAATTTGCCTTTTGAAGCGTTTGTCGCGCCTTTTAATTTGTCGGCGTGATTGCGCCAGATAAATAATATTGAGGAATGAGAAGTGGAGAATATAAATGAGTTATATTTTTTTATGATAGGAAATTTTACCAAAAACCATACGAACCATCGCTTTTTTATATACGGCGAGTTCGTGAGCGTTAGTGTAGTTAGTGGTTAAATAATTAAATTTTTTTTAAGGAGAATTTTATGGAATTAAAAGATTTCACGGAAGATGAAAGAAAGGTTTTGTCACAGGCAATATACGGAAATAATTTTACAACACAAATAAAATACAGAACAAAATTAAAAAAAGGAAAATTGGAAAAAACAATAAAAAATTTAATTTCTAAAGGCGCTGTGTCAGTGTTAGAAAAGAAAACCTTGTTTAATAAAGGCGTTTATAAATTTATTTTCGGAATCTACCGCGATGATCTTGTCAATATTGAAGAAAAAGAAAAAGAAGAAGAAAAATACAGAAAAAAAGACAATAATTCTTATGATGAAGAATATGAAGCTATGATGTTACGCAGCAAGATTTGCCCGTAAAAAAATAAGGAGGATTATTATGCAGAAAGAGCAAAAAGTAAAAACGTTAAGAGAAATTTTTTTGGAAAACGAANTNCCTCTTACCGGAAAATCCGAACTGGATTTAAAATACGAACAAGCTATCGAAATCATCTTAAACGCTGACNCGATTGAAGAAACAGCATTTGATATCGATGATGAAAAAGAAAGACATCGGGTATTTGATAAAATAGACAGTGATTGGGCAGCAGCATACTCAATATTTGAAGAACTCGGGCAAGCAAACCATGCTGAATCATTATTTAAAATTGGTCTTTGCTGTTGTTATGGAATCGCTCAAGCGGATAATAAAAATAAATACCAAAAAGCCGCTGAATATTTCCGGAAAGCATCCGCGCTGGGACACAAGGGAGCAAAAGAAACGCTTGAGGAGATCGAGAACCAAAGCGAAAAACCGGTATAAATGTAAAAGGAGAAAAAAATGGCATTAACCAATTCAATTGAAATCCCAGGTAAAACTTATTCAACTATGATTTTTTTCTTAATTGAAACATCTAATAATATGGCGGGAAGCAGAATTGAGACTGTGAATAATTTTATGAAAAGTTTTATTCCCGAAATAAGCGAAACTATTTATTCCATTGGTGTAAAAATCGCGGCTCTTTCTTTTTCATCAGGCGCCCGCTG
>JGI24694J35173_10000948_pt1 | contig 27182 bp, 26 predicted proteins | sample TergutCo191P1_FD_35173 | JGI IMG/M metagenome (IMG submission 35173) | reverse complement strand
GGCGACGCAGCGTGCTGGCGGCACGCAAGGCGGCACTGACGCAGGATTGCGGCAAAAAGACCACAAGCGGCAGACTGTTTTCGGTTTAATCAACTATAATCCCCTGCCAGCAACACATCCGCCAGGATGCGCGCCAGGGGATGCATGGCGTTTTTGGCTTCTTGGAGGGTATTGTACTGGTTGCCCACCTCCACGAAAATGGAGCGGGGATGCATATGCAGGCTGAAGCGGTAGGCCCGCAGGTATATGCGCCGGTTTAGGCCGGGGAACAGTTGGTTGGCGGCGAGCTGCGCCTGAAAGCTGAATTGCAGGTTCTCCCGCTGGAAGGGATTGGGCAGCCAGGCCGTGGGCACGGGCTGCCCGTTTACGTTGCGGCGGGAAAGGCCGTTAAAAAACATGAGCTGTGCCGTGGGGAGGCCATCGACATAGCGGGTGAAGGGGCCTACCCCGTCACGCACGCCGTCCCGGTGCAAATCAATGACCAGCTGGATTTCCGGGTTTTCTGCCAGCAAGGCGGTGATGACCGGCTCCATGCGGCAATAGGCCCCCATAACCTGGGGGCGGCCATCGGGCATGTCGAAGCTTCCCGTATAGTGCAAAACCTCCAGGCCGTAGTGCTCGGACAAAACATGGGCCAGATACCGCCCCACCACCACTATGCCCGTGGCGGGGTTGTACCGCTCCGTGTCGATGAACCATTCCGTGCTATGGGTATGGAAAATCAGCACATGGGGGCCGGGGGCGGTAGGGTCGATGCGCAAATCCGCGTGGATAAATTCATAGACGTCGATGTCACCGGGGAGTAGCATGGTGGAAGGGTCCTCCAGGAAAATCCGGGTCCGTACATAGGTAAAGTCCATGAGCTGTTCCAGATATTGGGGGGTGACGCGGGCGCGGCTGTTTATTTCCGGGGGAATATGGTCGGGAGGGGGGAGCAAAATCACGTCCTGGAGGCGCGTGAAGCCGGATTCCGGGTCTTGGATAAAGCCGTCATCGCGAAAAGTGGAGCCCACTCTTTCATGGGGGCCGCGCTCGGCTACGGGCAGGCCGTTGTCGTATTCGTAGCCGAAAAGGGGAATGTCCCCGGCGGGGCGGGCCAGCATCCCTGCCGACAAAACCACGCACAAAAGCATCAGCCCCAGAATCATGCGCTGGCGGGCGACGCGCTTCGCGGTTTTCTTCATGCCCCACCCCTTCAAATAATGCACTTATATTTTATGCCTGGGGCCGGCGCGCTAGACGTGGATAAGGTGTATAATAACAGAACGGCTTCGAAAGGGTGTGGGTGCGTATGCTGGCAGATTTATTGTTTAGCCTGGGGATTGTCGCGCCCCTGTTTTTACTGTTGTTTCTGGGCTATGGCCTGAAGCGGAGCGGCTTCATTAGTGAAGCTTTTTCCGCCAATGGCAACAAGCTGATGTTTTACATAGGGCTTCCGGCCATTATTTTCTTTAGCATTTACCGGGCGGATTTGCGGGAGGTGTTCGACCCGGATTTCGTCCTGGCCATGATAGGGATAACCGTGACCACGGCACTGGCGATTTGGCTCATCGCCACCCTTTTTATTAAGGACAAGGCCGTGCGGGGGGCCTTTGTGCTGTGCTCCTTCCGGGGGAACCAAGCCTTCCTGGGCATCCCCCTGATGATGAATTTGGCCGGGGACGCGGGGCTCATGCGCGCTACCATGGTGATTACCTTTGTGTTGCCCTTCGCGAATATTATATCCATTCTGGTGATGGTTTTTAACGGGGATAAACGCAAAAAAATAAGCCCCTGGGGCGTTGGGCTGGCGATTTTAAAAAATCCTATTATTATCGCCACTTTGGCGGGGCTTGGGATGACCTTCCTTGGGGTCCGGTTGCCTTCTGTGCCGTACACCTCCCTGGCCTATGTGGCCCAAATGGCCACGCCGCTGGCCTTGCTGTGCATCGGTGCCAGTATGCGCTTCCACGGCTTCGACAAAAAGTTCGGCCGCGCACTGACGGCAAGCCTGGTCAAGGTGCTTGCCTTGCCCCTGGCCTTCGCCGCCACGGGGTATCTGCTGGGCTTTCGCGGGTATGATTTGGCCGCCATGGCCATCATGGGCGGGGTACCCACCGCCATCGTAAGCTATGCCCAGGTGGTGGAAATGGGCGGCGACGGCTACGTGGCCAACACCATCGTAGTGATGAGTACCCTCCTCTCGACATTTACCCTGACCTTGATTATCTACGCGACCCGGGTGCTAGGTTGAACCCTCGGTGCGGTCATGCCCGCCGCGTTCCATGGCCACCAGCACCCCCATGAGCGCGAAGAGTCCCAGGCTCATCATGAAGGGAATGCGGCGGCTGATTTCCGACATGGCCCCTACGATATACCCGAAGGGGCTGGAGATGCCCAGCATAATGACCACGAGCAAGGCCATAATCCGTGCGCGTTCGTGGGGGTCTACGTTGAGCACCAGCAAAGAATCCCGCCGGGGCAGGAAGAGGGCGGCGGCGCAGGCGTCGATGGCAGTGAAGGCCACCAGGGGTGCCAGGGCCACCAGCGCGAAGGGCGTCGGCGCGTAATAGTCGTATGGGATGGGCGAAATCATTAATAACAGCACGTGCCCGGCGATGTAAGCCCCCAGCCCCCCAAGCATCACCGCATATAGGGGGAAGCGGTTCAGACGGCTCTGGATACCCAGGAAAAACGCCAGCATAATCCCCGCCCGCAGGATGGGGAACAGGGCCAAAAATTGCTCCGGCACGCCCAAGTCCTGGACGATGTAGAGGGAGAAGAAATTGTTGCTGGCGATTTGCTGGATGTTCACCAAGGTAATCAAAAATAATATCCGCACCGTGGCGGGGGTTTTGACAATTTGAAGGAACACGTCCTTGCACTGCAACGCCAGCTGTGCCAGGGAGGTGTTTTTTGTTTCCTCCAGCCGCACCCGGCCCTGGCCGGTTTCTTCGCCGTATTTGTACAGGATAATAAATTTCAATGTCATGGAAACACAGGCGAAGGCCAGCAGTACGCGCATCACGGGCACCAGGCTGTAGGCCCCGATGAAATACCAGGAAATGGGCGCGAAAAAGACCGCTATCAGTCCCGCGATATAGACCCACTGATAGAGCTTGACGATTTTTTCGGCCTCCACGTCCTCCACCAGCAAGCAGCCCCAGGAGGTTTCGCTTACCCGCCAGATGGAGTTGAAAATCGCCGCCACCAAAAACCAGCGGAAATCCTGAGCCATGGCCCAGAGTGCGGTGGGGATGCTCCAGGAGAGCACATCCGCTACCACGGTGGTGCGCCGCCGCCCGAATTTGTCTGTGGCCACCCCGCCCAGAAAGGCCGTAATCATTTGCAGGAAAAAGCCCACGGAAATAATGAGCCCGATGTCGGAATCCCCCAGACCCAAGGTGTGCATGTACAACGGAAAAAAGGGTATGTACAGGTTGTGGGGAACCCCCCACATAGGCTCGGTCAAAACGCATAGCCGGGGGTTCTTCTTCAAAGCCATGATGGGTTTGAGCATTATTCCTCGTCAGTTCCCTCCGGGTAGCTGTAATCCGGTTCCTCATCGTTGCCGGGGGGCTCGTAGATTTGCACCTCAAGGCTGGGGGCCGGGCCCACCGCCCGCAAGCCGGAGGGTAAAATCACCTGTAGCGGTACGCGATGGATGCCGATGGGTAGATTGCGCAGGTTCAAATGCAGGGTAATGTCGGCGGCAGTCAGGGTTTGCATGATGGAGGTGGGCCCGCTGACGCGCACCGTTACGTGGGCTAAATCGCTGAGCACGGAATACTGCATGTAGCCGAATACGCCGATGCTCCCACGGGAAATGGTAAAGGCCCGCTCCTGTATCGGCTCGATGGCCACCTCCAAATGGGCTCCGGTGGGCACGCCCTGTGCCAGAGAGACCCCCTCCGGGAGCCAGTCCGTCAGGGCGAAGAAATGGTCGAAATCCCGGTTGGCCTGGTCCAAGTCAAAACTCGGCACAAGGGCGTCGATTTCCGCAAGCCGCTCCGGCGGGCCCACCAAGTCGATTTCCGCCGGGTTGACTTCAAAGCCGGCCACCGCAAAGCCCAGGGCGGGTGTCCCCGTTATTTCCGGCTGGATGGCTATTCGCTGTATGGGGAAAAGCTCGATGTGCAAAGTGGTTTCCGTCACGCTCAGCTCCAAATAGCTCTTCATGTCATAGCCGAAGGCGTCGTACACCATCAGCCGCGCTATGCGCGAGGCACTCTCCGTCAGGCCGTGGATTTCCGCCACCACCTGCACCCGCACCACCCGGTCTATAATCGAGCGCGGGCCCGTTAGGGTGACAAAGGAATTGTCGATGCGCACGCGTTGCAATTCCGCCCCGGCACCCGCCACACCGGTTTGTATGACCTCCACAGGGAAGGGCACCCGCACCCGGGCGTCCACCCACACATAAATCTCCGAGGGGTACACATGATGCAAAACAAAGCCGCCCGGCAGGTTGACGCTTACGGGCAGGGCCATTTCCATGGGGGCGGCGGCGGCGTGCACCTCCCGCCCGCTGACTGCCCGGAAGTCGATGCTGGGGCGCATTTCCATTTCCGCCGCCAGGGTATGCAGGCTCGCCGCGGCGCGCACCCCGATAATGATATTTTCAGACAGGGCGTCGGCATTGAGCAAAACCACGTCCTCGTTCTCCAAGATTTCCAGGTTATCCAGCACCAGCGGCCGGGGATAGGAATGGTTTTGCTCCGGGTCGAACATGGCCATGCTCACCAGCCAAAGAAGAACCGACAGGCCCAAGGCCAGCAGTTTCCATTGCAAGTCCGTGTAGAAAAACGCCAAAACCCTTTTAATCATAGGACGTCCTCTGGGAAGCCGCTTCCTCGCAGAAGGGCTCTATATACGCCCGGGCGAACCGCTCCCGGTCTTTTTGGCAAAACATATCCTTTAGCATCTTGTCGCAGATATATACCTGGTCGCACACTTGCTGTTGCGCCGCTTCGTCCAGTTTGTATTCCTCGGCCAGGCCGTCGTATACCTTGTTGCATATCACCAGCATGTCGGTATTGTCGTCGTGTACGAAGCGGGAGATAATCCGGTTCGCCACGGCACCCAGCACGGCACCCAGCACCCCCGCGCCCACCATTCCCGCCAGCAAAAGCAAGATGGCGTTCTCCAGCAGTATACCCCCCACACGGCTCCCCACATTCCAGCCGATGGTGCCGCCCACCACCAGCATCACCGCCAAAGTCACGTCGATGATATATTGCTTCAGGGAAATTCGCTTGCGCACAAAGCTCACCGTATCAATGGAGAGCAACACAATGGCCGAAAGTATGCGGGTGATGATATTGGCCCGCAACAATTCAAAGGCGGAGCGCAGAATCAGCCGGGGCCCCACCCGCAGGGCGTTGTACACCATGGAGGCGGTCTTGGGGGCGGCCATTTTAGCGATACTGCGTATATTGCCCAGGTTTTTCTTCTTCTTCGCCGTCAGGCGGAGGGTGCAGTTTTCCTTCATATCATTTCCCTTTGCGGCGAAACAGGTTGAACCGTTGCCGGGTGGGCCGGCCCCAGGTGAGCATTTCCCGTATACCTACTTCGTTGACATTTCGCGTCATTTCCCCGGCCAAGGCCACAGAGATTTGCCCCGTTTCCTCGGAGACCACCACCACCCGGGCGTCGGAGGCTTCGCTGATGCCGATGGCGGCGCGGTGGCGCGTCCCCAGCTCGCTGTCCAGATGCTCTGCCGTCAAAGGCAAAATACACGACGCCGCCGCCACCCGGTCCCCCCGGATAATCACCGCGCCGTCGTGGAGTGGGGTGTTGCGCTCAAAAATATTTAATAAAAGTTGCGCGCTTACCTGGGCGTCCAGGGGGATGCCCTCGCGCTCATAGTCCCGCAAGTCGATGTCCTGCTCCAGTACGATTAGGGCCCCGGTGCTGGTCTTCGCCAGGGTCTGCACCGCCTTGATGATTTCGTCCACGGTATTGTATCCGGCGTAGCTCCGGTGCTCGGTTTCGCCCTTAAACGTGGAAAAATACTTCCCCCGTCCGATTTGCTCCAGGGCCTTGCGCAGCTCGGGCTGGAAGAGGATGACGATGACCACCAGCCCCATGGCGTAGGCGTTTTGCACCAGCCACATGAGGGCGTACAGGCTGAACACATTGGCTACGATGGCCAGCACCACGATGAAAATAATGCCCCGCAATAAAACCCAGGCGTGGGTGCGGCGTATCCAGCGCAAAATCATATACAAAACAAAGGCCACGATAAGGATATCAATGACCTCTAAGGGGCCTATGTGGGGGATGGTAATAGGCGGCAGATGGGTATACTCAACGAGCCAGCGGGTGATGGCGTCGGACATACGCTATTCCTCCGGGCGGGGTGGTCTGGGTCTGGGGGCGGGCCTTTCGGCGGGCTCTTCGGGGCGGATACGTTTTACCGTGCGCTTGGGGCGGGTCAGGATAACCTTGGGCACGATACGGACATGGTAATAATTATTGTCGTCCTCAAACTGCACCGATTCGGCCCGCTGATAATCCAGCACCGAGTCGAAGAACCGTACCAGCAGGGCAATCACCCCGCTGACCAAGGTCCACAATATCACCGAGCCGATGCCGATGGTGTCATCCACCACCAGCACCGACATAATAAAGCCGAACACCAGCATCACACAGCCCAAGGCAATGGCGATTTCCTTGGCGAAGTCGATGGCCTGGCGGCTGGCCACATGCACCAAAATAATCACCAAAGCGAAGATGACCGCCGTTATCAGCCATTCCGAAAGGGCCAGGCTGGACAACAGCGTGGCGTACACCTCGCCGAATATCTCGGGTAGCATGGCGGGCAAATCCGCCAGCTCCACGTCCACCAAGGTGGCCTGGGGGGTCATGAGCCTGTCGATTACGGGTATCTTCGCGTTCAAAAATACGCCCAATGTCACGGGGATAATCGCCGTCGCCGGGAAATACAGCCCCACCAGCAACGGTATCAAATAAGGTACGTTAAACCGGAAGGCAATCATCACAAACACGATGAGAAAGCTTTCCTTGGGTGCCATCCGGGCATAAAACAAAAATACGAACAGCAAAAAGATAAATACCACGGCGGCCAGCTCCACCGTGGCGGAGAGCTGTATGGTAATGGTGACGATAATCAACAGCCAGCTCAAATTGATGGGCATAACCGTGAAAAGCAAGGCAAAGAGCCAGGCCACCAAGGTAGAGGTCAATTGCTGTGCGTATTCGGCCAAAGCGGGATGCACGTGGCCAATCCCCAGCAGGCCGGTGAAAATATACAGCCCAAGGACAAACTTGAGCACCGGCTGGGCAAAAACCTCCAGCCTTTTATAAATCCTGACGAGTATCTCGCGGGTGAGCAGTATCTGTTCCATCGGGTTCGCTCGCGCTCCTTTGTGGGGGGAAGGGGTTTTTGTATAGCAAAGAGGGAATGCGACGGGTTTCGCCCAGGTCTTCCTCTGTTTCCCGGGGGTATGGGCGTGTGGGGCGTGTGGGACGGGTTATGGCCGCTTCTTCCTCTGCTTCCTCGGCGGCCTTTTCCTCGGCGGTTTTCTTGGCGCGTTCATTAATGCGCTCCAGCTGGCGCACCAGCGCGTGGTAGCGGGTGAGACGCTTCTGCACCAAATAATATTCGCGGGTGCCTTGAATGGTGCCAATCAAAGAATATACCGCAAGGAGGGCCAGAATAAAAAAAATAGAATCCGTAAGATGGGTGGCGAAGTCGATTTCAAAGATATCCGTGCCGTCGAGCAAAATATTGCGCGCCCAATACAGGCCAAGCATAATAAACCCGCCGAAGCCCACGGCAAAGCGGGTTCCCAGGTTCTTGCGGTAGATATAGTCGTGGCGGAAATAGTCGTTGGCGATTTGGTCCGTTGCGCCTTCATGCTTGTCGTAGAGGGCCAACTGGGTCATGGTGATGATTTTTTGTTGCATAATGCCTCCCCAAGGGAAACAGGGTTTGAATATTATACCAGACGGCGCAAAGCCTTGCAAAAGTCTATTTTATAGTGATAGACTGCCCCGAAAGTGCTTGCGAAGGAGTGGCGACCATGATTGACCGTAAGCGGGGCCAGATATTTCTGGCCTTCCTCCGAAGCGGGATGCTGTGCTGGGGGGGCGGGCCCGCGTCCATCCCCTTTGTGCGGCGGGAGGTAGTGGTACGCTACGCCTGGATGAACGACGAGGAATTTGCCGAGGTGGCGGCGGTGGGGAATGCCCTGCCGGGGCCCATCAATACCAAGATGGCGGGGTATATCGGTTACAAAATTGGCGGTATACCGGGGCTTGCTTTGGCCATGGTGGGGATGGTGGTGCCTACGGCGGTGCTGATGGTGGTGCTTCTGACCACCCTTGCCCATTTTGCCGACCAGCCCTGGGCCCAGGGGATGACCCGGGCCATGGTCCCCGTCGTGGGGGCCATGATGGCGGTGATGGCATGGCAGTTCATTTCCATTGCGGCCAAGGGGATGGGCTGGATGGCCACCTTGGCTCAAGGCGCGGTGGTTTTTGCCCTTTTCTGGTTTTTGGGCCTGCATCCGGCCATTGTGCTGGCCGGGCTTTTTGTTTGGGCCTTCGTTGGGGAAAAAATACGGGGCATATTCCGGCGCAAGCCCCCTTCGGAAGCAACGCCTCCGCCCGGTGACGCGCCATGATTTACCTTGAGTTGCTCTGGGTATTTTTTTATGCCAATTTCATGGGCTATGGCGGCGGCCCCGCCATCATCCCCCTCATTGAGCGCGAAGCGGTGACGGCCTTTGGCTGGCTCACCCCAGCCGAATTTGCCGAGGTGCTGGCCATGGGGAACGCCCTGCCCGGCCCCATCGCCCCCAAGATGGCGGCCTTTATCGGTTTTTCCCAAGCGGGGCTGGGCGGCGCGGGGGTAGCCCTCTTCGCCACCATCGCGCCGTCGCTGGTGATGATGCTGGCCCTTATGGGCCTCCTCACCCGCTACAAGGATGCCCCCCAAATAAAAAAGCTGACCCAATACATCCGGCCGACTTTGGCGGTGCTGCTCCTGGACATCGCCCTGCGGAACTTTATATCCTCCTGGCAGGGCATTGGCTGGGTGCACCTATGCATTCTCGGCGTTGCCAGCTTGCTGTGCCTGACCAAGCTGAAAATCCATCCCGCGCTGATGGTGCTGGGGGCGTTGGTGTACGGGGCATTGCTACTGGGGTAAATCCAGCTCCACGGTATACACATGGCTTTTGCAGGTATTGAAATTAAGGAAGGCATAAAACACCTTGGCGGCTTCGCTGGGGTTGCTGTGCGCCCGCTCCAGGAAGGCATTGTACGCCTCCATGGTTTCCCACAACGAATAGTCTGCCCAGGCATCGCCTTCCGCCAATAGCTTGAAGGAAAGGCATCCCGCCTCCCGCGTAAAGGTTTCCTGCACCAGCCGCGCTACCGCCGCCTTGAACGCCGGGACATCCGCGCCCTTTTTTAATTTGTAGGTGTTGACGTACATAACCTTGGCCATAAGGCACCTCGCTTCTTTATGTGTATAATACAACAAGCTACTGGAGGGGGACAATGGATGCAATTTGGGTTTCATATAAAATACCTGGCGGCAACTGTTGTTTTGCTCGCCGCCATTGTTGCTATCGCGCTGTTTATCGAGGGCGGGTTTATTCGCAACCATTTTGGCGATGTTTTAATTGTGGTCTTTATTTATACCTTCATCCGCATTTTTGTGCGCAGCCGCTGGCCATGGCTGTGGCTTGGGATATTCGGGTTCGCGGCCTTCGTTGAGGTGATGCAGTACTTCGGGCTGGTGTATTTGCTGGGGCTTGGGGACATGGGGCTGGCGCGGGTGGCCATTGGCACCACCTTTGATGTGTGGGATATGGTTATGTATTTCGTGGGGGCGTTGGTGGTATTTGGATGTGAGAGAATAAAACGAAACGAGGATAAGCCATGAAAGCCCTGACCCTTCCCCACGGTAGCGTCCCGCTTCCCGCTTTTTTCCCTGACGGCACCCGGGGCGTGGTGCGCTGTGTGGATTCCGCCGATTTGGAAGGCGCGGGCGTGCCCGGCATCGTCATGAATACCTACCACCTTATGACCAAGCCCGGCGCGGCTACGATAAGGGCATTGGGCGGCTTGCATAGCTTTTGCAACTGGCAACGGCCCATCATCACCGATTCCGGCGGCTTCCAGGTTTTCTCCCTCCTGCGGGAAAATCCCTCCTTCGGCGAAATCCGCCGGGACGGCATCATTTTTCGCCGGGAGGGGAAAAAAGTCCTCCTCTCCCCGGAAAAATGCATCCAGTCCCAGCTGGCCTACGGTTCCGACGTCCTCATGGCCCTGGACTACTGCACCCATCCCGCCGACCCCTATGAAAAACAGGCCCTGGCCGTGGAAACCACCATCCGCTGGGGTCGCCAGTCCATGAAAGCCTTTGGCAAGCATAATTCCCCCCGCCAATTGTTCGGGATTATTCAAGGGGGCGACGAGAAATCCCTCCGCAAAGAATGCGCCGATGCCCTCATCCAGCAGGGTTTCTCCGGCTTCGGCTTCGGCGGCTGGCCCCTGGACGCCAAAGGCCGCCTCACCGAGGACATCCTCGCCTACACCGCGTCCCTCATGCCCGGCGACAAAATCAAATACGCCATGGGCATCGGCCGCCCGGAAAATATCGTAGCCTGTGTGGCCATGGGCTACACCCTTTTCGACTGCGTCATCCCCACCCGGGAAGCCCGCCACCACCGCCTTTATGTATTCAACCCGGAATTTGAAAAGCCCGGGCAAATAGACCTGTCCCGTCCCTTCTACAAGTTCCATTATATTTTGGACGACATACACCGCCGGGATAAACGGCCCGTCTCACCCCTGTGCGACTGCCACGCCTGTACCCATTATTCCCGCGCCTATTTGCGGCATCTAATAAGCATCGGGGACAGCCTGGGAAGCCGGCTGGCCACCATCCACAATCTACGCTTCTATACCATGCTCATGGAGTTGTTGCGATATGTCTGACATTGACATTATCCTTTCCCGCCGCCATAGCCAGGGCGCGGACTATTGGATCACCCCGGACAAACGCCTGATGAAGGGCTCCCCCTTTTCCGCGTTTGATTGTGCCTTGATGCTGTTGGAGCTGGGGCTTGCGCCTACCGACCCCATTTTGGTGGCGGTGGCGGATTTGTTTTTCAGTGGGTGGCGAAAGGACGGGCGGTTTAAAATATCCCCCAGCGGGGGCATATTGCCCTGCCATACAGCATATGTTGTCCTTTTATTGTGCCGGTTGGGCTATGTGGAGGACGAGCGGATACAGATAACCCTGAAGCATTTTTTGCAAACCCCCTACACCGACGGCGGCTGGCGATGCAACAAATTTTCCTATGGGCGCGGGCCGGAAACGGAATATTCGAATCCCCTGCCCACCCTCAATGTGCTGGACGCCTTCCGGCATAGCGCGTATTTGAACAAGGAGCCCGCGCTGGATAGAGCCGTAGAATTTTTGCTGGCGCACTGGCGTATCCGCACCCCCATCGGGCCGTGCCAGTATGGCATGGGGAGCCGGTTTATGCAGCTGGAATATCCGGCCTGGGGCTGGTACAGTTTGTTCTCATATGTATATGTGTTATCATTCTACAAAAAGGCGCGGAGGGATGAGCGATTCAAGGAAGCCTTTCACGCGCTTCAAGGTAAATTGCTTGATGGCTTGCTGGTGATGGAGCGCAACTCCCCCCGGTTAAAGGATTTATCCTTTTGCAAGAAGGGACAACCCAGCGCGCTGGCCACCCGGCATTTTCATGAAATTCAAAATAATATCCGAGAGGATGATTCACTATGAGCAAAGCGTACAAGGAAAAGGCCCGCGCACTCATCGCCCAGATGACCGTGGAGGAAAAGGTTTCCCAGATGCTGCACACCGCCCCCGCCATCGAGCGGCTGGACATCCCGGCCTACAATTGGTGGAACGAGGCGTTGCACGGGGTGGCCCGGAGCGGGACGGCCACGGTCTTTCCCCAGGCGGTGGGACTTGCCGCGGCATTTGACCCGCAACTGCTGAAGGAAATCGCGTCCATTATTGCCGAGGAGGCCCGGGCGAAGTTCCACGCCTACCAAAAGGAAGGGGACACGGATATCTACAAGGGGCTGACCTTCTGGTCCCCCAACATTAACATCTTCCGCGACCCGCGCTGGGGGCGGGGCCACGAGACCTACGGGGAGGACCCCTATCTCACCTCCCGGCTGGGGGTTGCGTTTATTCAGGGCTTGCAGGGCGACGACCCGGATTGCTTGAAGGCCGCCGCCTGTGCCAAGCATTATGCCGTTCACTCCGGCCCGGAGGAAGAGCGGCATTCCTTTGACGCCATCTGCGACGATTACGATTTGTGGAATACTTATTTGCCCCACTTCGAGGCGGCGGTGAAGGAAGGCAATGTGGAAGCCTTCATGGGCGCGTACAACCGGACCTTGGGCGAGCCCTGCTGTGGCTCCCAATTGCTGATGGTGGATATTCTGCGGGGCAAATGGGGCTTCGAAGGGCATTTCGTCAGCGATTGCTGGGCGGTGGAGGATTTCTACAAGCACCACAAAATCGTGGAGGGGCCGGTGGAATCCGTGGTGCTGGCCATCGAGAAGGGCTGTGATTTGTGTTGCGGCCATGTCTTCGAGGTGGCGGTGACGGCGGTGGAATTGGGCAAGCTTAAAGAGGAATTGCTTGACCGCGCTTTGGAGCGGCTGTTCGTGTGCCGGATGAAGCTGGGTCTGCTGGGTGGCAAGGAAAACCCCGCCTATGTAAGCGTCCCTTATGATAAGTTGGACTGCGCCGAGCATAAAGCATTAAACCTTGAAGTGGCCAAGCGCACCACGGTGCTCTTGAAAAACGACGGCGCGTTGCCCTTGGATTTCAAGCAACTGAAATCCATTGCCGTAGTCGGCCCCAACGCCGCAAGTATTCGTGCTTTAGAGGGGAACTACAACGGCACGGCAAGCCAGTATGTCACCGTGCTGGACGGTATCCGCGAGGTAGCGGAAGAAACCGGGACACAGGTGCGCTACGCCCTGGGTTGCCATCTGTACAAGGCGCGGGTCTCCAATTTGTCCGTGCCCGACGACCGTATCGCCGAAGCCCTGGCCGCCGTGCGCAACTCCGACGCGGCCATCCTTTGCCTGGGGCTGGACGCGGACATCGAGGGCGAGCAGGGCGACACGGGGAACGAATACTCCAGCGGCGACAAGGCCCATCTCGACCTGCCCGGCCGCCAGCAATTCCTGCTGGAAAAAGTCACGGAGGCCGCCGCGGGCAAGCCCGTTATCGTGGTGCTTATCTCCGGCTCGGCTCTGGCCGTCAACTGGGCGGATGCGCATACCAACGGTGTCATCCAAGCCTTTTATCCCGGTGCCCTGGGAGGCCGCGCCATCGCGCAGATTATCGCGGGCAAGGCCAACCCCTCGGGGAAGCTACCCGTCACCTTTTATCGTACGCTGGAAGATTTGCCCGCATTTACCGACTACAACATGGCCAACCGCACCTACCGCTATTTCAAAGGGGAGCCCCTGTATCCCTTCGGATTTGGCCTATGCTATGGCAAATTCGACCTGGCCGTCCTTTCCCACAGCAAAGAAAAATGCACGGTAAAAATCACCAACACCGGCTCGGTAGCCGGGCGTGAAACCGTGCAAATCTATGTCACCTCCCCCGGGCAGAAGGAACAATACAGCCTTTGCGGCGTCGGGAACGCCTACCTCAGCCTCGGCGAAAGCAAGGAGCTCACCATCCCCCTCAACCCCACGGCCTTCTCCCGCTACGACGCGAAGGGGGATTTGTACGAAGTGCCCGGCCCCCATACCCTCCATATCGGCTTCACCCAGCCGGATGCGCGAAGCGTGGCCCTGTATGGCATGACGCCTGTAGTGGTAACGGGGGTATAACGGCTACGCCCCGCGTATTTGTCTGGCCATGAACATGGCTTTTTCCTCATCCACGGTCTTGAGCTCCCGGTTTCTCATGAGTATTTGACCGTCCACGATAACGTCCCGCACATCCGCGCCCTGGGCGGCGTAGGCCAAGGCCGCCGTCACATCACCCAGGGGGCAGAGGTGGGGGACGTTTGCGTCCAATAGCACCACATCGGCCTTGTAGCCCGGCGCGAGCCGTCCGCATTGCGCAAAGCCCAATGCCTTCGCGCCGTTCAGGGTGGCCATTTCGAAGACGTCCTTGGCGGATAGGCATTGGGCGTCTTTGTTTACGCCCTTGTGCAAAATGGCGGCCAAATGCATTTCCTCGAAGAGATTCAGATTATTATTGCTGGCACAGCCGTCGGTGCCCAGGCATACCGTTATCCCGGCCTTTGCCATCTTGTCTATGGGGGCGATGCCGTTGCCCAGCTTCAGGTTGCTTGTGGGGTTGTGGGCGACATAGACCTCCTTTGCGGCCAGGAGTTGGATGTCCTCATCGTTCAACTGCACGCAATGGGCGAAAAGGACGGGTACATCCAGTATATTCAAATCCAGGCAGACCTGGGCGGGGGTCTTGCCATACTTTTCGAAAATCATTTCCTGCTCGGCCACGCTTTCGGAGAGGTGCATATGAATAGGCAGGCTCAAGGATTGTGCCAAGGCCGCCGCGCCCAGCAAAGCCTCCTTGTCGTACAGGAACAAGGAATGGATTTCCACATAGGTTTTGATTCTGCCGTTGGCGGAATGGTTCCAGGCGTCGATATAGGCGCGACAGCCGGCTTCGTCTATGATTTGCCCGTCTCCGCGCACCGCGGAAATGATGGGCCCATAGCATAGATTCGCCCGGATGCCCGTATCCACCACGGCCTGTGCCACCTTCCCCATATGGGGCTGAAGGTACATGTCCGCAAAGCAGGTAGTGCCGGAGCGAAGCATCTCGGCAACGGCAAGCATGGTGCCCCAGTACACATCCTCCCCGGAAAGCTTGTTCTCAAAGGGAATCACCTTTTCAAAGAGCCATTGCGAAAAGGCGCAATCGTCCGCCAGGTTCCGTTGCAAGGTGGTGGCGGCGTGGGTGTGGGCGTTTACCAGGCCGGGTATGGCGATGCAACCGGAGGCGTCAATGGTTTCGTCAGCCACAAAATCGCCGGGGCCCGCCCCCACAAAAAGGATGGCATTGCCTTCAATGCCGATATCGCAAATGCCCTGCTCCGGGGTGTTTGCGTTTTTGATTAGTATTTTCATAGGGTACCCCCGCCTTCGTTCAGATTTGTGATGGCCTCCAATAGCAGGTTCCGTACCTTTTCGGCGTTTTGCTTCATGGTGTTCATGACCATCTCGTAGGTAACGGGCTCTGTCCCTTCCTTCCAGCAGTCATAATCCGTAACCATGGCAATGGATTGGTAGGGGATTTCCAGCTCCTTCGCCAAGGGTGCCTCGGGTACGGTAGTCATATTGATGACATCCGCCCCCAAAGTGCGGAACATGTGGGACTCCGCCCGGGTGGAGAACCGGGGGCCTTCAATGGTAATCATGGTGCCTTTTGTGTGGTGGGAGAGGCCCAGCTTTTTCGCCGCGCTGATTAATACTGCGCGCAGATGGGCGTCAAAGGGCGTAGCCATTTCGGTATGGACGACCTTGTCCTCGAAGAAGCTCAATTTCCGTAGCTTGGTCCAGTCGATAAACTGGTCGATGAAAACCAAGTCCCCCGGGGCCAACGCCTCCCGCAAGGAGCCACAGGCCGTGGTAGCCAGTATATGGGTACAGCCCGCGTCCTTTAACGCCCAAATATTGGCCCGGAAGGGCACCTGGCTGGGGGAAATGGTGTGGCCCTTGGCGTGGCGGGCCAGTATCACCACCTCCGCATTGTGGATGGTACCGCTGATAAGCTTGTCCGACGGCTTGCCGTAAGGCGTGTCCGCTTCGATTCTCACCGCGTTGTCTACGGGCATGATTTCACCCATGCCGCTTCCGCCGATGAGCCCTATTTTAATCGCCATTGGGATGTCCTCCTGTGTATCTTGCTATTTTTTCCATAATAAAACAAGGATGCCTGTTCCCGCAAGTGCCGCCGCACCGGCGAAAATCTTTAACAGCGTAAGGGTAAAGAAGCGCAGTGCCTCCCAGGGTGAGGAGGGCACGGGGGGGTCGGCGGTATTTTCCGGGTTGGGCGCGGGTACCCCTTCCGTCACGGGCAGGAAGATAACGCCGGAGCTGTTTTGCGTGGAATTGCCGGTGCTTTCTTCCCGGGGCTGGGCGGCGGCGGGCAGGGGCACTTCGGCCAACAGCGCGAAGCCATGGCTCAGCAAAGTAATGGTATCCGCAAAGGTAGCCTCCCGGTATTCGGTGTAGAGCACCGTTACAATCAGACCCCGCCCGTCCTGCACGGAATAGGTGGTGAGGGTATTGCGGGCGGCGCGAATCCAGCCCGTTTTGCCGCCCACCACCCATTCGGTATGTAAATCATCCCCGTAGCGCACCAGCCGGTTGGTGTTGCGCAGGGTGCGCCCCTGGGGGTGGCGTTGGGAGGGGGGGAAATCGAAGAAGGCCGTGCTTATCACCTGGAGGAAAACCGGATGGGTCACAGCCTGGCGCATAATCAAAGAAACATCGTAGGCCGTGGTGTGCTGACCCTCCCCCGGCAGACCACAGGCGTTGACAAAATAGGTATTCACCGCCCCCAGCTCATGAGCGCGGCGGTTCATCTTCTCAATGAAATCCTCAACACTGCCCGCCACATGCTCGGCCAGGGCGTTGGCCACCTCGTTGGCCGAGGGCAACATAATGCCGTGCAAGGCTTCCCAAAGGGTCATTGCATCCCCCTCCAGCAAGCCCATATTGGCCGCGTACCAGGGCAAAGCCACCGCCCGCTCGGACAAAGTAACGATTTCATTTAAATCCGTAGTATTCTCCAGCACGATGAGGGCGGTCATCACCTTGACGATGCTGGCGGGATAATGCAGCCGGTGCTGGTTGGCTTCGTAAAGAACCAGACCCGTAGCCGCGCACATGACACTGACCGCGCCGGCAATATACTCCGGGGGCCGGCGGGCATAAGAAGGCAAGGGCGCGAAAACAAACCACGCCGCTAAAGAAAAAGTCGCGACTGCGCGCAAAAGCTTCATCTACGCCCCCTTTCTTCGATGGGGCCATTATAATATATTTTATGCGGCGCGTGGTATAATAAATTAGTAAACGCTCAGCAAAAATGGGAGGAAAGAAGTATGTCGTACTTAGAAAAAGCCATTAAAGACGGTTACGCACACATCATGGGAGCAGAAGGGAAACGGCAAATCACTTATGTTTTTTCCAACAATCATAAGGAACGTTATGAAAACCCGGAAGAAAAAGTTCGAGCCGAGGTTTGGGCCGAGCTTATCTATCATTACGAATACCCGGTAAACCGCATAAAAATAGAAGTAACCATTCCCGATCGTTTGCCCACCGACAGAGCGGACATTGTAGTGTTTCATGATGACGCATGTAAGCGTCCCTATGCTGTAGTGGAATGTAAAAAGGATGGGGTTAGCGACGCTGAGTTTAACCAAGCCATCGAACAGGGTGTGGGCAACGCCACATGGATAAAACTCCGTGCGGAATATGTACTGATAGTCGCAGGTGCGACACGGCGGGNGCTTGACGTGTCTGATACATATGGAGCGTTGGAACGTGATTTAAACATCTTAGCCGACCTTCCCAAAGCCTATGGAAAACCACAGGTTTTCCGTTTCTATAAAGGCGATAAAATAAATGATATACAGCCTGTTACAAATGGTACGCTTATCGTGGCGATAAATAAATGCCACCAAACCCTTTGGGGCGGGGGGAAGCTGTCGCCACCTACGGCGTTTGGCGAACTGTGCAAATTAATATTCGTAAAAATCAGCGATGAAAAGAAACCCCGCAAAAAAGGGGAACCCTATGAATTTCAAATTAAAACACACGAACCGCCGACAAAGCTTGCGGATAGAATAAATAAACTTTATGAACAACAAAAAACCCGAGATCCTGAAGTATTTACGGATTCTATTAAAGTTGACGCACATATACTGCGTAATGTGGTGTCCCACCTGGAAAGCATAAATCTCAACAAAACCGACCTCAATGTTAAAGGGGTGGCCTTTGAGCGTTTTATGGACAGCTTTTTTAAAGGTAATTTCGGACAATATTTCACACCGCGCCCCATCATTGAATTTACTATAAATATGTTGCAACTGGATCATAACGATTTTGTGCTTGACACGTCCTGTGGTTCGGGTGGGTTCCTATTGTATGCGATGAACTATATCCGCGAGCAAGCGGAAGAATTTTTTCATGACGACCCCCAAGGTTCATATAAATACTGGCATGAGTTTGCCGAAAAACGTTTGTTTGGTATTGAAATTAATGATGAAATTGCCCGCGTAGCTAAAATGAATATGATTGTCCATGACGATGGGCATACCCATGTCATCTGCTTTGATGCACTTGACAGTATCGGCAAAATGAAAGCGTACGATAAAAACTTTAGGAAAGATAGATTTGATTTGGTACTGACCAACCCACCTTTCGGCGCGCAAGTCAACGCCACAGAACGACCCTATCTCAGCACATTTATTCTTGGCAATACATACGACAAGAATGGTAAGGCCAAAGTCAGGAAAAATCAAAATACCGAAGTTTTATTCATCGAACGGATTTGGGAATTTCTTAAACCCGGTACGGGCAGAGCGGCTATAATCTTACCCGATGGAATATTGGCAAATGGCAGTATGCAATATGTCCGTGATTTTATTTTGGAAAAATTTCAATTGCTTGCGTTGGTGGGGTTGCCGCCGGTGGCATTCACACATTTTGGAGCTGGCGTAAAAGCCTCAGTGCTCTTTGTTCGTAAACGAGACGATATGGAAATGCCAGGCGACGATGAAGTAATTTTCATGGCCACACCCAGTGAAATCGGTTACGACGCCACTGGTCGCGAAAACAATCATTCTCAACTGCCGGAAGTAGTGCAACGATTTAAGCAATTTCAAAATAATATGTTAATATGCACAAACCCCAATGCGTCAGGATTAAACGTATTTTCATTAAAACGTAATGAAATTGGCAAAAGATTGGATGTGTATGCCAACCAGCCCAAATTTACCCAGTATTTTCAGACGGTAAGAAAAAAATTCATAACATATAAACTCGTTGATATATCAAAAAATATTTTTTCCGGTATCACACCAAAAGCGGGGGGAGATGCATACACGGACGCAACAACAGGCATTCCATTTATAAGAAGCGGTAACATCAATGTCGACGGCTCAATAAGTAATGCGGATATTTGGATAAAACCGGAAATTCATAACAAAATCATGAAAAATTCCCATATCAAGTATAACGATTTATTAATTGCTATCGTGGGTGCTACGATAGGGCGGGTTGGTTTATACAAAAGTGGTGAGCAAGCCAACATAAATCAAGCGATTGCCGTAGTTCGGATTGAAGACGAACGTTTTATGCCGGAATATATACTTTATTATTTGCAATCACCCGCAGGCCAAATTTTTCTTGACTATTTAAAGCGTCCCGTAGCCAGAGCGAACATAAACCTTGAGGAGATAGGTAGCATTGAAGTACCGCTCATTCCGCTCCATGCGCAAGCCAGAATGGTTTCTGATATATCTGCCGCTGCTGCACAGCGCAGTGCGAAGCTCCGCGAGGCAGAAGAAGAATGGGTTGCGGCAAGAAATCGGTTTGAAGCAGAAATTTTGCAAATGGCGAAATAAAAAGACTGCCCAACAGTTTGCGTATGGGCAGTCCCTTTTATTTACGCTCTATGAGAAGCTTACCGAGGGTAAATTTCCCAGATTATTGCCTTCTGTGGCATCGGGCAGGGATTTCAGGTACTCACTGCCGTCGCGCTCGGAGATGCCCACCCCTTGGATGCCGCCCTGCTTGGCCAAGGCCACGCCTTCTTCCTTGGTCACGGTTTGGCCGCTGGAAAGCTGGTAGCCCACCACGTGGCCGCCTTCCTTCACCAGTCCCGTTACGGTGGCCGCGTTGGCGTTGGGGGTGGGGATTTCTTTCATGGCCATCATGGGCAATGCAGACGCATTTTGATTATTGTTCATTGTTCATCGCTCCTTTTCGTTTTATAACGATTCAGTTGCTCTCGCTCGTTAGTGTTCCCAATTCCGTGCAGAAAATGTATACTTCCCCCATGAAACCTATAATCCAATTGGAACAACGCTTAATCGACAAAATCGCCGCCGGGGAAGTGGTGGAGCGGCCCTTGTCCGTGGTGAAGGAGCTGACGGAAAACGCCATCGACGCGGGCGCGGGGGTAGTTACCGTGGAGATTACCGACGGCGGCTTGACGATGATTCGCGTCACGGACAATGGCGTGGGGATTCGTGCCGAGGAACTGCCCTTGGCCTTTGCCCGCCACGCAACCAGCAAGATTGCCAAGGCGGAGGATTTGTTTTCGGTGCTGACCTTGGGCTTCCGGGGGGAGGCCCTCTCCAGCATCGCCGCCGTTTCCCAGGTGGAAATGCTCACCAAGCCCCAGGGCGCGGTTATGGGGGTGCGCGCAGAGGTGCATGGCGGGCACTTTGTCAGCCGCCAGCACATCGGTTGCGCCAACGGCACCACGGTGATTGTTTCCCATTTATTCTACAATGTGCCCGCACGGCGCAAGTTCCTGAAAAAGCCCGCCACCGAAGCGGGCTATATTTCTGACTGTCTGCAAAAGCTGGCCTTGGGCAACCCGGGCCTGTGCATCCGCTATATCAGCAACGGTCAGCGGATTTTCCAAACCAGCGGCAACGGGGACTTGCGCACCGCTATGCTTAATATTTATGGCCGGGATGTGGCAAGCAAGCTCATCGGCGTGGACGCGGGGGTGGGGGATGGGGAAGGCCCCGTGCGGCTATATGGCTTGCTGGGCAAGCCCGAGCTGGCCCGGGGCAACCGCAGTCACGGTACGTTTTTTATTAACGGGCGGTATGTGCAAAGCCGTCTGCTTAGCACCGCTGTGGAAGCGGCCTTCAAAACGCTGTTGCCCGGCGGGAAATTCCCCCTGTACGTACTATATTTGACGCTACCCGCCCAATTGCTGGATGTAAACGTCCACCCCACCAAGATGGACGTGCGCTTCGCCGAGGAGGAAGCCGTGCGCGAATTTGTACAGGGCGCGCTGGCGGAAGCCCTGGGGGGCCACATTTTAATTCCCACAGCGCGGATAGCGCGGGGGAGCGACGAGGTAAAGGAACGGGAGCCCATGTATTACCCGATGGAAACCGCTCCCGCTCCCGCTGAAAATTTGTCTGTGCGGGAAAGGGAAGACCCGCGCACCGAAGGCCCGCGCACCGAAAGCGCGCCGCCCCCGCCTGTATTCACACAGCTCCATAGGGTTGCCCCCTCCGAAAGCCCTCCGTTCTTTCATCACTACCGGATGCTTGGCTTGCTTTTCAATACCTATTGGCTCGTCGCCCAAGGGGAATCCCTGTTCCTGGTAGACCAGCACGCCGCCCACGAGCGCGTATTATATGAAGAAATCCTACGCAGTGCCGCCTCCGGGGAGGTGCATTCCCAGCCCTTGCTCAGCCCCATTCCCCTGCGGCTGACCCCCCGGGAAAGCCAAACCCTGCGCGACAACGAAGCCCATTTCCACCGTCTTGGCTTCGGGTTGCGATGGGATGACACCGCCGAGCTCACCGCCGTGCCCTTCCTGTTCAAGGGCCCTGTGGCCAGCGGATTTTTTATGGAACTGTTGGACAAACTGGATGAAAACGCTCCCGGCGGCGATATTTACGCCAATAAAACCGAGCTCATCGCCATAGCCGCCTGTAAAGCGGCGGTCAAGGGTGGGGATGCCTTATCGGAAGCGGAGGCCCACGACCTGCTCAAACAGCTTTTTGAGATGAAAAATCCCTTCACCTGCCCCCACGGACGCCCCACCATCATTGAAATCACGCGGCGCGAGCTGGAACGCCGTTTCAAGCGGGCGTAGATGCTTTACGTAATCGCGGGGCCCACCGCCAGCGGAAAAACGGCGGTAGCCGTCGCCCTGGCCCACATGGTAAAGGGCGAAGTGGTGAACGCGGACTCCATGCAGGTGTACAAGGGCATGGACATCGGCACCGCCAAGCCCACCCTTGAAGAGCGGGGGGGCATCCCCCATCATGTGCTGGACGTGGCAAGTCCTGGCGAGCCCTTCTCGGCGGCACGGTATAAGGCACTGGCTCAGGAAGCCATCGCTAGGATACACCAGCGGGGGAACGTTCCCATTTTGGCAGGGGGCACTGGCTTTTATATCAATGCCGTGGTATATGACACCGATTTTTCCGGCGAAACGGGGAGCGGTACCGCCCTGCGCAATCAGTATACCCGCCTCGCCATGGAGAAGGGCGGGGATTATCTCCACGATTTACTAAGCCAACGGGATGCCCAGGCCGCCGCCGCCATCCATCCCCACAATATAAAACGGGTGGCACGGGCCCTGGCCTTTTGCGAAAGCACGGGCACCCTTTTCTCCGCCCACAACGCACAGCAACGGGAGAAGAAGCACCGGGACATCCCCCGGGATACGGTCTTCGTGATACTGGACATCCCCCGGGATGAGCTATACAGCCGCATCAATAAACGCACAGAAGAAATGCTCGCCGCGGGGCTGGAGCGGGAGGTGGCGGGCTTGCTGGAGGCGGGCTTTTCTCCCAACCTCCCCGCCATGCAGGGAATCGGGTACAAGCAAATAGCCCAAAGGGCAACGCGCCCCCCTATCCTGAGCCAAATCCAACAGGCCACCCGCAACTACGCCAAGCGGCAAATCACGTGGTTCAAGCACAACGCCCCCCACGCCCGCTGGATTGACGCGTCCAGCGGCGACGCACAAGCCATAGCAAGAGAAATTCTACACGCAAAGGAGCGGTAAAAATGACACAGAATTACCAGGATACTTTACTCAGCGCGGTGCGCAAGGAAAACATGCCCGTCACCATTTTCCTTACCAACGGCTTTCAAATCCGTGGGCAAATCAAGGCATTTGACGCCTATGTCATCATCGTGGAGGCGGACGGCAAACAGCAAATGGTGTACAAGCACGCCATTTCCACCATTGCCCCCCTCAAAGCCGTGTTGAAATTGCAGGTGGTGGACCGCATCGCCGTCACCGAAGCCAACACGCCGGAAACCGCCGCCGAGGGTGAAAGCAAACCATGTTTTACCACCGCCTAGTACAGCAGGGTATCGCTCCCGGGGCGGCTGACTTCGTCGCCGGGGTTGAAACCGCTCCCGGTGTAGTCCAGGCTTATGCCCGCGCCCAGGAAACCGCAGCGGCAAACCAGCTCAAAGTCCTTCACGCCATGCAAGGCAACCGCCTTAGCGACGCCCATTTCACAGACAGTACGGGCTATGGCTACCACGATGTGGGGCGGCAGGTGCTGGAGGATATTTTCGCGGAGATTTTTCAGGGGGAGGCGGCCTTGGTGCGGCCTCAGCTGATTTCCGGCACCCACGCCCTCGCGGTGGCCTTGTTCGGCAACCTTCGGCCGGGGGATGTGCTGTATTCCCCGGTGGGCGCGCCCTATGACACCCTGGAAGGCGTCATCGGCATACGGCCCGCCGCCGGTTCCCTGGCGGAATTTGGCATCGCTTATCGCCAGAGCGAACTCACGGAATCCGGCGATTTTGACTATCCGGCCATACGCCGCGCATTAAATGAGCCTTCCCCGGTAACAATGGTAACGATACAGCGTTCCAAGGGCTATTCCTGGCGGCCGTCCTTTACCATTGCGCAAATCGGGGCCCTCATCGCCGAAATCCGCCGTGTCCGGCCCGATATATGTATTTTGGTGGACAATTGCTACGGGGAATTTGTGGAGGAGCGGGAGCCCCTTGAAGTGGGCGCGGATATTATCGCCGGCTCTTTGATAAAAAACCCCGGCGGCGGTATCGCTCCCGGCGGCGGTTATATCGCGGGCAAGCGCGAATATATAAAACGCGCCGCCNCCCGCCTCACCGCCCCCGGCATCGGCGGGGACGTGGGCCCCACACTGGGCATGACCCGCAGTTTGCTACAGGGCTTGTTCATCGCCCCCCAAACCGTGGCCGGATGTGTACAGGGCGCGGTGCTGGCGGCGGCAGTCTTCGAGCAGATGGGCTTCCCGGTGAACCCAACCCCACACGCCCCCCGCACCGATATCGTCCAAGCCATCCGGCTGGGCAACGCGGAAAAAGTACGGGCCTTCTGCCGTGGCATACAAAAAGCCGCCCCGGTGGACAGCTACGTAATGCCGGAGCCCGCCCCCATGCCGGGCTACGCGGATGGCGTCATCATGGCGGGGGGGACCTTCGTGCAAGGCTCGTCCATAGAGCTGAGTGCCGACGCGCCCATGCGCGAGCCCTACGATGTGTTTTTTCAAGGGGGGTTGACGGCGGCCCACGCCCGCGCCGGGGTGGTGTACGCGCTGGACGCCTTATATTAAGGTGTGCCGACAGTAATTTTGTTCGATGTTTTCCGGTCGATATTTCCACCACTCTTCGTCGGCTGTTCCTTGCGCACCTTCTCGGTGCGCGGCGTCACAACCTCCTTGATTGGCGAAAAATCGCCACGGAATCCCTCGAACAAAATTACTGTCGGCACACCTTAGGAGGAACACATGACTTCCTTTATATTATGCCTGGTTTTATCCCTTGCCGTGCCCATGGGGGTGGAAAGCCATTTAACCCTTGTCAACGCGGAGCATCCCCTGCCTTCCTATTATATACCCGAAGAACTCGCCACCTATAACGGCATCCAGTTGCACCCTGCCGCCATGGAAGCCTTTACACAGCTTCTCGCCGCCATGGAAGCCGACGGAATCCATGGCCTGTCCCTTCACAGCGCGTACCGCTCCTATTCCCGCCAGCAAAGCCTTTTTTCCCGAAAAGCCAGCTATTACAAGCATCAGGGCTTCCCCCCGGAGGAAGCGGAAGCCTTGGCCGCACGCACCGTACAGCGGCCCGGTGCCAGCGAGCATCAAACCGGGCTGGCCCTAGACGTAAGCTCCACGGGCCAGCTGGCCCAGTCCTTCGGGAATACCCCGGCGGGCCTCTGGCTACAGGCCAACGCTTACCGCTTCGGGTTCATTATCCGCTACCCCTGCTCAAAGACCCACACCACTTATATCATCTATGAGCCGTGGCATCTGCGCTATGTGGGCATTCCTCACGCAGAAATCATGCACATCCGGGACCTCGCGCTGGAGGAATACGCGGATTTTTTAGCCGCCCACAGCCCCTACGCCTTTTGGACGGCTACCGGGGAGCGTTTTCGCATATACTATGCCGATACCCCGCCCAAGCTACGCTACGTTACCACCACCCGCATGTACGAAAATTGGGAAACTTAGGGTTTACAACTCCATTGCCAGGGTTTATAGTAATTAAAATTAAATAAAAGGGGCGATTCCCATGAGCAACTACGTTATCATCACCGATTCGACCACGGACCTGCCGCAAAGCAAAGCCGATGAATGGGGCATTGAAATTATCCCGTTCATTTTTAATTTGGACGGCAAGGAATATTTCAATTACCTGGATTGGCGCGAATTGAGCGTAAAGAATTTCTACAACGCATTGCGCGAAGGCAAAACCGGGTCAACCACCCAGGTCAACCAGTTCCGCTACATGGAAATCTGGGAGCCTCACCTGAAGGCGGGCAAGGATGTGTTTTACATGTGCCTTTCCTCCCAGCTGAGCAAAAGCTACGACCAAAGCCTGCTGGCCGCAGAGGAATTGCGCGGCAAATACCCCGAGCGTAAAATCGTCACCATTGACACAAAGGGTGCCTCCTTGGGCATGGGTCTGCTGGCCTACTATGCCGCCAAGGCACGGGACGAAGGGAAATCCATTCAAGAGCTCACCACGCATATCGAAAAAATAGTTCCCATCATGCAACACTGGGTTATGGCGGACGATTTGCACCATCTGCGGCGCGGCGGGCGCGTATCCGGCGCGGCGGCCTTTATGGGCACGATGTTAAATATCAAGCCCATTATCCACATGACCAAGGACGGTAAGCTGACCCCCATGACCAAGATGCGCGGCCGAAACAAGGCCCTGGAATATTTGCTGGAGCAAATGACATTCCACGAAATGAGCCCCAAGGACCAGCCCGTTTACATCTCTCACAGCGACGCCCCCGACATGGCCGAGCAGCTGAAAAATATGATTATCGCCAAGCACGGCCAGCGCGAATTTGTCATCAATGAAATCGGCCCCGTCATCGGCGCGCATACCGGCCCCGGCACCATCGCCCTATTCTTCATCGGAAATGAACGGCGCGGGTAAAACGATGAAATCCCCTTTGACATAAAACATTAAACGCCTGAAAATATAATGAAAACATGTCGCCTTTAACGAGGTGACATTTTTTTGCTGAAATTTTAGCAAAACTATAAAAAAGTGTTGACATATATTTTTATCCTGCTATAATGGCGTTCGCCCCTCCGAGCGGAGGGACATGTTTTTTACGGACAGAATTGGAAAGACGCAACGGAAAGCATTGGTTCGGCGGTATTGAATCGACGGAATCAGGCAACGAGTAGCCATGCCCCTTGAAAACAGAATAGCCATGAAAAAGCAGGACCCTGAAGGGAGAGCGGATTTATGCGAGAGCATGGGTACGTTCTTTCGGAAGATTCTAACGAGTCGGACANGACGAGTCNANAAAANGTCAACCCAACCGGATAGTAAAATAACACATTTGCCAGCAAATGTGTGAGCAACTTGGCTGATGTTAATGATATGAATGGAACAAAGGGAAACCNAAGGGAAATGAATAGCGTTGGCGAAAAGCTGAGTGATAAAGGACAATGAACTTGAGAGTTTGATCCTGGCTCAGGATGAACGCTGGCGGCGTGCCTAACACATGCAAGTCGAGCGGAAGAACAGAAGTTAGAATTTAGAGGTTAGCGGTTAGAAAAGAGCAAAGCAAGCANGAGAGAANNAGTATTTGCTCTTTTTTAACCGACTAACCTCTAACCATCTAACCTCTGCTCTTTAGCGGCGGACGGGTGAGTAACGCGTGGGTAATCTGCCCGATACACTGGGATAACCACTGGAAACGGTGGCTAATACCGGATAAGCCCACACCATCGCATGGTGGAGTGGGAAAAGATTTATCGGTATCGGAGGAGCCCGCGTAAGATTAGGTAGTTGGAGGGGTAACGGCCCACCAAGCCTACGATCTTTAGCCGACCTGAGAGGGTGATCGGCCACACTGGGACTGAGACACGGCCCAGACTCCTACGGGAGGCAGCAGTGAGGAATATTGCACAATGGGC
>JGI24694J35173_10000946_pt1 | contig 27190 bp, 27 predicted proteins | sample TergutCo191P1_FD_35173 | JGI IMG/M metagenome (IMG submission 35173) | reverse complement strand
TGTCAGAACCCCGATTTACAGGATTTTCCGATTTTCAGGATTGCAAAGCATAGTGCTGAACAATCAAGTAAATCCTTTAATCCTGTTAATCGGGGTTCAGACGTTTTTCCCAATAGGAGACATAGTATGAAAACACCCCGTTTTCTCGTGGCGGCATGCGTTTCGCTTGCCTTGGCATTCACATTTTCCTGCTCATCGGATAGCAGCGACGACCCACTGCCGGTTCAGTCCAGCTCTTCCAATGACGGCGAAGTCAGCAGCTCCTCTGGTGGCGGCGGCAGCAGTTCATCCGATGGTGGCAGCAGCTCTTCCAGTGACGTAAGCAGCTCCAGTTCCTCTGATGTTGGCGGCAGCAGCAACTCTTCCGATGACGTAAGCAGCTCCAGCTCAGCAGAAGAGCCAGCCAGCAGCTCCTCGGCAGTTCCCCAGCGCACGCTCACTATAAACATTGACCCAACCGCAGGTGGCACTGTGACCCGCAATCCTGACAAGGCTACTTACGACCACGGCACGGAAGTAATCGTGACGGCGGAGCCTGAGGATGGCTACGCTTTTGCGGGCTGGTGGTCTGGCTCAACGCAGGTTGAAGCTGCGTTACAATATGACTTTGTAATGGACGGCAACAAAACGTTAACCGCCAAATTTGCGCTTATCCCTCCCAATTCTTATTCGCTTGAAATCCACGTAAACGATGTTCACGGCGGCACAGTGCATCGCTCTCCCAGCGCACCGAGCTATGAGAGCGGAACTTCTGTTTCTGTGACTGCAGTTGCGGAGTATGGCTATGAGTTCACAGGCTGGTCTGGTGCCGCAACAGGCACAGCAAATCCTGTTACAATCACAATGGACGAAAACAAGGATCTGACCGCCAACTTTGCTCTGGCGAGCTGGGCATTTATTGATATAAGGGATGGCCAGATATACAAGCAGGTTGAAATCGGCGGCAAGTTCTGGATGGCACAGAATTTGAACTACGATGTTCCGGGTGTTACTACCGATGTGTGCTACGACAACAATGCGAGCAACTGCGAAACCTATGGCCGCCTGTACAACTGGGCAACTGCTATGGATGTATGCCCCCCTGACTGGCACTTGCCCAGCAATGCGGAGTGGGACGCATTGACTACAGCGGTTGGCTCAAATTCAGGAACTAAATTGATGGCAGCGAGCGGCTGGAGCAGTGGCAATGGTACAGACGATTTCGGTTTTTCGGCCCTGCCGGGTGGTTGCGGCAGTTCGGATGGCAGTTTCTACGATGCTGGTTACTTCGGCCTCTGGTGGAGTTCCAGTGAGAACGAGTACGATAGCCGCGGCGCCTACTACCGGGCCATGAGCTATAACTACAGCTATGTGGGCTGGAACTACGACTTCAAGACTAGCCCGTTGTCTGTCCGTTGCGTGCAGGACTAAGGCGTAGCCCGCCGCTAGCGAAGCAAGCGGCGTTGCTGTGAGCGTTTATGCATGGCATTAATGCTGGGGCGTAGATTGGGAAATTCACTTCAAAACTTTCCTATCCACGTCATTCAGCACTTTCATCTGCTGAATAGCAATGCCATTCAACTTTATCAACCTTACTTTCTGCGGAACCTTCTCATTAATCAGCACGGCGTTTATGGTTTCCATATTAGAAAGGCAAATCAGCTCGTTTATAGAAGCATAATCCCTGATATTCCCCTTCAAGCCTGCATTATTATCCCGCCACTGCTTCGCAGTCATTCCAAAAAGAGCAACATTCAAAACATCGCCTTCACTAGCATAGACAATGGAAGTCTGCTGTGGCGTGAGAGTAGCCGGGACAAGGTTGTGTTTAACTGCGGAAGTGTGAATGTGGTAGTTTATTTTGGCGAGCTCACGCTTTGCCGACCAGCCTAGCTGTTTTTGTTCTTCTTCTTTGAGGCGTTGGAACTCCTTTATCAAAAATAATCTAAATACAGCATTAATTGCAGAGCCAAATTCAAAAGCTATATCCTTATGCGCATAAGTTCCTCCGTTAGGTCCCACCTTTGTTATTATTCCGATAGAATTTGTAGTTTCTATCCACTTTGTTGGACTCATTGTAAATGAGTTGCTGCCTGCTTCTCGCAAAAAGGGGTCGAAATCGACCCCTTTAAAATTTGGGTTATGCAACTTTTCCCATAAACCTAAAAATTCTAGCGTACTTCGGCTACGCATCCAGTTTTTTACCACATCTTTTGGCTCAAGAGGATTCTTGCGCTTGGCTATGTCTGTTATGCAAATGTAGTCACTTCCATTTACATTTCGCTGAATGGCAACTTCCGTTCCCTGCACACTCATTGTTTCCTTTTTGCTCATAAAAACTCCTGTTTTGAAAAATTCAGCTACAAATATAATTTCATTTTACGAAAAAAGAGCAAAAACACATAATTTTGCAAACAAGTGTTTACATATTGGTGCATTTTGCAAACATTTGTTTACGTTTTCTATCTTCCTCACAATGCCCTTAATCCTCATCATAATCTTGGCTCTCACTCCAGCCCTTGCTACGCAGGCAGACTCCCTGCTCAAATGCTCGGCAAACTACTTTGGCAAAGATGCAGAGCTCAAGTTCAGCTTTCAAATGCTAACCAGAATCACAAGCACCGGTGAAGAAATGCAAAGAAGCGGAACTCTTATATCCTCAACTAAAAACCGCTTCGCTCTCACAATGCCGGATATGCAAATAATGAGCGATGGCGTAAACCTTTGGCAATACAACACACCGCAAAAACAAGTGCTTATAAAACTCATCTCGGATTTAGAAAACAAACTGCAGCCCAGCGAAATACTTTTCAGATACCTTGGCACAAAAGCTCTCAGCGCAAAAAAAGAAGTCTGGAAAAATAAAAGCGTCCACGCATTGAGCCTGAACCCGGACAAATACAAAGACCAGTTCAAATCAATGGAAGTCTGGCTCAATCAAAAAGATTGCTCTCCGGTTCGCTTGCACACTGTGGATAACTTTGGAAACGACACTTGGTATTCAATTGAAAATTTGACCAAAGAAAAATTTTCGGAAAAAGATTTTAAATTCAAAGCTCCACCCGGCACAGATGAAATTGATATGAGGTAAAAATGGATTGGCTAAAAAATAACGCATATCCCGGACGCGGCATAATAATGGGCCTTGGCCCAAACAGCGAGCGCGTTCAAATTTATTGGATTATGGGCAGGAGCGAAAACAGCAAAAACAGAATCTTCGTAAAAAATGAAGACGGATCCGTAAGCACAAAAGCCTATGACGAAGCGAAAGTCACAGACCCAAGCTTGATAATATACACCCCATTTAAAATCATCAATAACACATACATAATAAGCAACGGAGACCAAACAGATACCATAGCAGAGTTCTTGCAAAACGGAAAAACCGCAGAAGAAGCCCTCAAAACCAGAACCTACGAACCCGATGCTCCCAATTACACACCAAGAATATCGGGCATATTTTACCCCAACAAATCATACTCGCTTTCAATAATCAAAGCCACGCCAAAACGAGAATCTATTTTCATAGACAAAGAAGCCGGCACTCCAGGCACAGGAGAAATGCTCACAACCTACGAAGGCGATTCAGACCCATTGCAATCATTCATAGGCTTGCCACGCACAATGCCAATCAAAAATACAGCTCAAGAAAACCTGGACTTTTACTGGGAAATGCTGAATGCGAAATACAGAGTTTCGCTTTTGGTAAACTGGGAAAATTCCGTAATCATAAGGAATGCAAACGTATGAATATGCAGGAATCAATTGAGTATTTAAGCGAGATAGCTAAAAAAAGCGGTGCGGAGCAATTTGATATTTTAGCCGGCAGCCAGGATAGCAAAGGCATTTCAGTTTTCAACGGAGCTTTGCAGAATACGGAAATCTCAAACTCGTGCGGAATAGGAATTCGCATTTTCAAAAACCAAAAACCCGGCTACGCATCAACGGAAAAATTTTCAAAAGAGTCTCTGGCACAAGCTCTCTCCGATGCGCTTTCCAATAGCGAATACACAAAGCCCATAAACGCAGAACTGCCTGGGCCCGCAACACTTGGCCCAGCCTTGCCGACCTACAACCCCAAGCTTGAAAGCGTGGATATAAATCGCTTGCTGGATACGTGCCTGGATATTGAAAAACGTGTTCTGGCTACAAGTGAAATAAAAAATGTTCCGGATTTGGGAGCTGAAATCTCATCTTCCACAACGTTTTTCGCAAACAGCAAGGGAGTTTTCTTTGAAGATAAAAGAAACAGCTTTGGCATAGGCGCTGGTGCGGTGGCGCAACGTGGCAATGTTGTAAAAATGGGCTGGTATAGCAAGGGCGGCAAAGATTTTGACAAGGTTTCCGCAGAGCAAATTGCCGGTGAGGTTATCACAAGGGCAAAAGAACTGCTCTCGCCAAGGCCCATAAAAAGCGGCAAAATGCCGGTGGTACTGTCAAAGAGAATATCTGCCAGCATTTTATCCATATACCTGTCATCCTTTTACGCAGAAAATGCGCAAAAAGGCTTGTCAAGGCTCAAAGACCATCTGGGAGAAAAGATTGCAAACGAAAATTTCTCATTATCCAGCGAGCCTCTACTGCCGGATCTGTCCGGCTCAATACTTATGGATAGCGAAGGAATTCCCACCGCTGCGTTGAAAGTAGTTGAAGATGGCGTATTCAAAAGCTTTCTGTACAATCTGGAATCAGCGGCAGAAGAAAAATGCAAAAGCACGGGGCATGGCATGAGAGGTTTTTCCGGCAAAGCAGGCACGAGTTTTATGAATGCCGTTGTTCCTTTTGGCAAAACTTCCAGAAATGATATTTTGGCTCTGTTTCCCAAGTGCCTGCTGATAAATCATTTGGAAGGAAGCTCCGGCTGTAACGGAGTAAGCGGAGAAATAAGCATAGGTGCTCAAGGCTTTTGGTGCGAAGACGGAGTGCCTATTCACGCAGCGGATAATCTTACAATTTCGGCGAATTTCTTTGATTTGCTCAAAAATATAGTCGGAATTGGCGGTGAATACAACGATTCTTTCTCAAGCGTGAAAGCTCCAAGCTTGGCAATAAGTGAAATGTCCGTATCAGCTTAAATTTCTACATTAGTTTCCATGCAAGACAGCGTAATATTTATCAGAAAATACGATATATGGGCAGAATCTTTCAAGCAGTGGGCCGAAAAAGATATGTCGCTTCTGACTATTTTGACAATTGCGACTGTGATAGTGCTGTTGGTCTTGGCGGTTGTGCTTTATGAGATTCACCGCTCAAACAAAGTCCGGCGGGAGCTTCAGGACCTAGCTTGGAAAAAATTTGACTACAGCGCAAAGCGTTTAAAGCTGAGTTTGACCGGCGTGGCTATCTTAAAGGAAATCGCCGGCGAAGCGGATTTGCAAGACCCCGATGCCATGCTGAAATCTCCGCAAGTACTTGAAAATGCGCTCGAAAAATATTATAAACGCAAGAAGGTAGGTTCAATCCCGTCTGAAAAACTCAATGAGATAAGAAACTTGAGAAAAGCGCTCGGTTATTTGCCTATGTCCAGAGAAATGGCTTACACATCTACAAGGCAATTTGACAGCGGAGGCGTTGTGCAAGTTTCGGAAAATGGTGTTATTACCGGCAAGGGGACATGCCATGTTATAGGTTCGGATGAGTTGATGTGGTATATAACCCGCCCGGAGATATCCGTGCAAACCGGGGCATGGCTAAACCTGAATATGACAAGGCCCGGCGATGCGGAATACGCTTTCACCGCACAGGTTCTGCAAGATTCTAAAGGCGAGCTCACTTTGAGCCATGCAACTCAACTTAACCGTACCCAGCAAAGAAATTTTGTCCGCATAGATGTCAGCATTCCGGTTGAAGTGACTCAAATGAGCAACGATGGCATAGGTGATATTTTCTTCGGAAAGATAATCGATTTGTCCGGCGGCGGTTGCGGCATGGCTCTTCCGATCAAGTTGCGCAGAGAGACTTTTCTAAAATTGAATTTTGAACTTCCCGGCCACGGCCTCGTTGAAGACTTGGAAGTAAAGGTGACAAGAGTTGCCGGGCCTTACAACAATGACTCTTCGAAAACTATACACAGCGTGTCTTTTGAGGGAGAAGTCAATTCAATTCAAGAGCAGATAATACAATATGTTTTTGAAAAGCAACGGCAAGATTCTCTGGCTAAGAACAATTAAAAGAAATTTTCTATATTTATTTCGTGCGCTTACACAGTTTGATTTCAAGAATACGCGGTGAGAGCCAAACAATTGGCTTGGATATAGGTCATCGTTTGGCGAGGATCGCCGTTGTTGGGCATAAGCAGGGAGAAAGAGGCACCTTGCTGGCATTAGAGCAAGACATGGTTCCGGAAGGTGTTGTTGTTGATAATGAGATTCGCAATGTTTCTGTTTTAATGGACAAAATCCATGTGTTGCTTTCCAGAGCCATGCCAGGAGGCTTGGATGGGGATTTTGTGGTTTCGGTGAATTGGACTTCGGGAATTTTGTGCGATAGGATATTGGTAAAACCCGTTCCCAAGGTTCCGGAAAACGAACTTATACTTCAAACTGCCCAGGGGAGGTCACCCTTTGACGATGCCGGCAATGTTTTGGACTATTCCATTTTAGAGCGAAGGGATGACGGTACGGAAGCTATGATAGTGGCTGCCAAAAAAGACGGTTTAATGTCATGGATAAATTTATTTCAGGCTTTGAACATAAAACTTGCCGCAATAGATGTAGATGCTTTTGCTTTGGGCAATGTATATACGGCCTCAAAAATGCCTTTGGATTCTTCTAATATGGGATTATCGTTTCCTGATTATGAAGAAGATGATTCTATTTTGCTTTTGAATTTGGGTTATAGCAAATCTTATGCGGCTTTTTTGCGAAATGGGCATTTTAACACTGCTCGTTCCATATTGGGCGGTTCGGTTTATGATTTGCAAGAACAGTTGTCCGGGCCTTTGGGCATTTCTGCAGAGAAAAGCGGAGACCTGCTTATGGGCAGCGAAGTAAGGGAATCCGGTTTGGATGAATCCAAAATCAAATTCGCAACGGAATTTGTGTTTGAAGAAATTGCGATGAAGGTTGATACAGCGCTTCGCTATTTCAGTTCCTCCGATAATTTTAAAAAGCCGACTAAAATAATAGTAACCGGCGGCGGTTCAAATATAATAGGTTTGATTCCGTTTCTCGCAGACAGATTGTCTTTGGATGCAGTGCAGTTAAATCCGTTTAAGACAGTGCAAGTAGACAAGGAGCGTTTCCGTGGAATAGATTGGAATTCGGCTGCCAGCACATACAATGTAGCTTTGGGTCTTGCCCTCAGGAGATTTTAATGGCAACCCATAAAGAATCTGCATTTATTGAAATAAACCTTTTGCCGAGTGAATTCAGGCAAGTCAAGATGGATTTATCCTGGCTTTCCGATATGCGTGTTATATGGTCGACATTCGGGCTTATTTTTGTGGTTCTGTTTTTGTCCGGCGTATATTACTTTGTAAAAGAGACTACTCTGGAGTTGCAGAGAGCTGTTGAGCAAACCAAGCAGGCAGTTGAAAGGGAGCGGCCATTGCTGGAAAAAATAAAGGAATTGGATGAAAAGCTTGCGGGAATAAAGCAAAAGAGCGATGCCTTGCGCTCCATACAGGTTAGCCGTAAGCGTTGGGTTCTTTTGTTTGAAGATTTATCAACTGCGCTAAACCAACGCCCAGAAACACATGGCACTTGGATAACAGGAATAACTCAGGAAGGCGACAAGCTGGATATAAGCGGCATAACCTGGAACTTTGATGAGGTTGCAAAGTATATGCTTAAGCTGGAGCAAAAAGAAAGCATTACCGGAATTACCCTGGCAAACATAAATATAATGAAAGTGAATAATGAAAATGCGTATGTTTTTTCACTCAAGGTTGCCTTTAACAAGGCATTAGGTTTAGAAGACGGGGTTCGCTAGGAGAGTTATATGGCAAGTTCGAGTTTTGACATAAAAGATAAGAAGAATATGTATCTGGTAACAGTTATTGTCGCCTGCTTGGGTTCTTGTTATTGGTTTTATGATTCTATTTGGATTGAGTTCCAAAACGAAAAGCTAAGGCTTGTGAATGAGCAAAAGGAGGCTCAGGCCGAGTTGGATAAAATAAATTCTCAGAGACCTAGAATTCCAATGCTGGAAGCGGATTTGGCGAGAGCGGAAATAGAATTTGAGAGGCTAAAGGAAATGTTCCCGGAAGAGGAAAAAGTTCCGTATCGCTTGCAGGATTTATATGCAGTGGTTAGAGCGTCCGGAGTTAATATTCAGGCGTTTAAGCCGGCTGGGTCTGTGCAGCAGGAGCATTTTGTCGAGAACAATTATTCGTTTAATGTCAATGCCGGTTATCACATGCTGGGTAAATTGTTTGAAGAAATAGCAAATTTTAATTACCCCACAACAATAGAAAATCTGAAGCTGGTCCGTTATTCGTCCATAACACAGGAAGTTAAAAAAGCAGAAGAGCATGGATGGGAACCTATAACTATGGGAGTTTCTTTTGATTTAACTACATTTACCTCAAGGAAGCAATGATTATGAGAAGCGGGTTTTTAGTATTTAAAATTTTGGCTTTGGCATTATTTTTGGCAATGCCGGCTAGCTCGCAAAATTCAGGGGTAAATGATTTTTCAATTATGCCGCCACGCATATCCAGCATTTCCGTGCAAAAAAGCTCCGAATGGGAAGGGCTTTTAATAGCTTTCGATTTTCAGATTTCAAAAGATGCGGTTCCGGTGATCACAGACACAACTGTTGAATTGGTGGTTCACAGCGGTCCTGATTATTCCAGCGTGTTTCAGACTGCGAAAAGTTCATTCGCAAGGGGATTGGCCTGGAGCGACGGCAGATTGTATGTGTACCTGCATCGAGGCAAAAAACCTACTGTCATGATCATGAAAAACAGGCTGCTTTTGCAAGACGAAATTTCTCCGGGCAAATTGGAAAGCTGGAAGGCTACTCCAACCAGTTTGAGCAGCTCTATTTACTACTTGCCAAGCTACGAGCCTTTGGCTGACAGGGTTATTGATTTTGCTAATCGTTTGGAAAAAAAACAAGTAGCAGCCCCAAATATTCAGCAATCCATACAGGTAAAAAGGCAAGATGCTTCTTATCTGGTAACCGAAGAGATAGCAAATATTTTTCCGACTCCTCATGATGGCAAGCCTTTGGATGCCCTTGAATTCGGAGATCGTTTAAAAGTTTTGGACAGGGTTCCGCCGTTTTACAAGGTGCGCTATAATAACAGAGAGGGTTATATATATCAGAGAAACGCTGTTCAGGAGGCTGAGCTTACAACCGCTCAAAAAGACAAGCTTCGCCGTTTGGGCAAAGAGACTCCGGGTGGCGTGGATAGCGTTGCCGCAAAGTTTGGCTGGAGAGACAGCGATAAAATAATTTACAGTTCTTATGGCTATAGAGATCCGTTTGTAGAGGTAAAGGGCTTTGACAGCGCAGGCATAAATATTGATAATTTGACTTTGGTAGGTGTCATTTTTGAAAATGAAATGCCCATGGCTCTTTTTTCGGATAATAAAGTTAAAGGGCAGTCATATACGCTTTTTGAGGGAGATACGGTTAAAAACGGTAAGGTTCTTAAGATTTCAAAAACCGATGTGCTATTCCTGTTGCAGGAATACGGCGTGAGCCGTCGCCATAAGGTGTCTTTACCTGAAAAAACCGGGGTATCTTTAATCGAAAAAACCGGGGGTAATAAAAGATGAAAAAAATTCAGTTGCTGTTATTGTCTTTGACAATTTCTGTTTTTGCGGCTATTCAAGGTAGCAGCAAAAGGTACGACATATCCTGGGTGGATGCGGACTTTCAGTCTGTTTTCCATGCTATATCCGAGCGTGCCGGCCATGATATATTGCTGGCTCCCGATGTGCAGGGCAGGCTCTCTATGAAGGCCAGCCAAAAGACCTGGATGGAAATAATGGACATTGTGTGCGGTTTGCACGATTTGACATGGATTGTTGAGGGCAATTACATAAGCGTTCAGAGAACTGCCACTTACCAGCAAAAGCAAATAATGGAATCCGAAAAACGGGAGCAAAGAGATATGGTTGCGCCGCTTTTGAGGCGCAGTTTTCAAATAAGGCATGCCTCTGCTACGGAAATGGCTGCTGTTTTGGAAACCATAAGGTCAAATAGAGGAAGAATTTCCGTGATAGAGCGCAACAACGCAATAATAGTTTATGATACCGAAACCCGTTTGGAGCAAATGCAAAACACTCTTAACGAATTGGATGTTGAAACCCTGCAAATAGCTATTACCGCAAAGTTGGTTGTTGTTGATAGCCGCCTTACAAGCGAATTGGGCGTCGACTGGACAAATGTCAGAGTTGGCGGCGCAAATGCTAGGGTGCAGGGCTCGTTTTCCAATCAGCCGAGCTTGACAACTTCCAGCGGCGATGTTGCTACGGCGTTATCTGTTAGCGCTTTTAATCAGAATATGCAAGCTGCTATTTCGAGTATTTTGAGCGACTCCCGTTCGGAAATTCTGGCAAGCCCGCAAATTTCAACCTTGGATCACACAGAAGCTACGATTTTTATGGGAGACCAGATTTCCATAAGAGTTATAGACGCAAGCGGCCAGTCTGCAATACAAATGGTGGAGAGCGGCATAAAGCTGACAGTTACTCCTCACGTTGCTGGTGATAACAGAATTCTGCTGGAATTGCATCCCGAAAACAACAGCTACAGCTATGATGATAGAGGGCAGATTGTGATAAGCAAGCAGGAAGCGCAAACCAAGGTTGTTGTTTCCGATGGAGAAACGGTTGTCATAGGCGGTTTAACAAAAAATGACGAAATGGAAACCGAAACGGGAATTCCGTTTTTGAAAGATATTCCGGTTTTGGGATATTTATTCAAGCATACAAGAAAAGAGATTACCAAAAAGGATTTGATTATATTTGTGACCCCGCGCATAATGCGCAATTACCTGGCTGATGCGCCGGAGACTATGACAGCGCCTGCTGCGAGCAGATCTGCTGTTGTCGAAGATGCAAGCTATGAAGAAGATGGCTGGTAATGATACTTGGAATCGTTTATCTGGTACTGCCGTTTTTAATGGCCTTTCCGGCTGCGATTGCTTTTGTTAAATGGAGAAACGCATCATTCAAAGACAAGCAGCTTACTCTGGAGTTCTTTGGATTTTTTGCTTTTTTTATTTTTAACTTCTTTTTTGCATACCAGTATTCATTTTTATCAGGAGCTTACAGTTACGCCGCCAAGGTTATAGATCCTTTCTTTTATCTGTTTTTAATACAAAAAGATTTATCTTATGCCATTAATAAAAAAAGCCAAAGGCGTCTTTTTATTCTGCTTACATGCAATGTGTTATTGCAGTCTTTTGTGTATAATTTCGGCGCAAACATTTACGGCGCAGAGCTGCTGGATTTATCTGCAATGCTGTTTTCCATTTATGTTGCGTTTCGCATTGGCGAAGAGTATCACAAGGCGGCTTATATACCCAAGATTTCAAGGTATTTGCTCATTGCGCTTGCGATCATGACTCTTTTATCAGACGCTTATGTATTCAGATTTCTTTTCATTGTTGCTATATTTTATGTCAGTTTGGAAAAAAGGCAGCAGGAGCTTTACTATACGCAAATGGAAACCGAGAATCTTCTTACGGAGCAATCTGGATTTAAGAATATGATGCGTGAGATTTCCAATTCAATTAAGGATTTTTCAAATAAAAAAGATGCTGCCAGTTCTTATTTAGACAGTTTGTGCCGCTTTTTGTCTGCAAAGGGCGCAGCCATCTATGAGTGGGAGAGCAGCAAAAATTATTTCACCTGTGTTGCTACATCCGGCCTTTATTTTCCGTTGGGCGTTGGCAGCGAAAAATTATTTACCAAAATTGATTTGCTAAAGGAAATGGCTTTTAAGCAGCATATAAAAGACAGCCGCTCAATGATTTGGAAATGCGGCCATAATAGCGGTGCCGGGGCATTTTTTAATCACGTTTCGGATGATATGGATGAGCTTTTTGGAAATTTGTCTCAAGAGGTGCATTCCATAATCCTTCTTCCGCTTTTGCAGGAATCTGAGCTTTTGGGCGTTCTCGTTTTGCAAAACAAAGTTGGCAGCGATTATTTGACGGAATCCGATTTTAACACGGCTAGAAGTTTTTCCAATTTTGCAGCCATAATTTTGAGCACAAGCCGCATAGCGGAGCAGAAAAATGAGAATTTGAGAATGTCTATGGAGCTTATTTCCGGCAATGTCATTCAAACTTCTTTATTTACCAGAGAGACTCCGGAAGTTCCCGGCATAGACATTTCTTTCTTGATGGTTCCTGCAAAGGAAATAGGCGGTGATTATTATGATTTTTTTGAGAAAGATCACAAACTGGCCATAGTTATCGGAGATGTCAGCGGAAAGGGTGTTTCTGCTGGTATTCTGGTTGCCATTATGCAAACATATTTGCAGAATAAGTATCAAGAAGAACAAGATTTGAAAAAATTGATGCTCGGCTTAAATAATTACCTGTCTCGTAAGATAGAGATGGGAATGTTTGTCACCTTGTTGTTTTTTGAGTGGGATTCCAATGAGCGCAAACTGCGTTATATTAGCTGTGGGCATGAGCATATTTTGCATTACCGTTCCAAAGACAAAACCGTTGATCGCATTCGTTCCGGCGGTCTTGCTCTTATGATGGATAGCGATTTGGAGCCTTATATCAAGGCCTGTGAGCTTGAAGTTGAGCAAGGGGATTCTATAATTTTATACACTGATGGAGTAACGGAAACTTTCAATTCGGACAAGGAAATTTTTGGCTTGGACCGGCTTGTGAAATTTTTTGAGAAAGTTCCCATAAACAAAGGAACTGTGGAAAAACAACTCCCGCAAACCCTTGCGGATTGGCGTGGTGATGCTATGCAGACGGATGACATCACCTGTGTGTTGATGCAGTTTTAAGTGATCACATTGAATGCGAACAGAACGAGCAGCGCAATTCCCAGCACAACTCTGTACCATGCAAACGGTATAAAGTTTTTGCTTTGAACGAATTTCAAAAGCCATACCACAGAGAGCCATGCCGAAATTGTAGCGACTATGTATGCTACAATAGATTCCGGCAACAGCAGGTCATCAGTTTTGCCCGCTTTGATTTCTCCGAGCAGTTCGTAGCCTCCGGCAGCGAACATGGTAGGTATGCCCACCAGAAATGCGAATCTGACTGCATCCGGGCGTGCAAGCCCGACTATGAGCGCACCCATTATAGCCATTCCTGAGCGTGAGGCTCCGGGAAAAACGGCGGCTATTATTTGCCCGAGAGCTACGGCTATTACAACGGCCCATGTTATATTTGAGTTCAGCGGTCTTTTTTTGGTGCTGTATTCCACTGCAAAGATGATGAATGCGCCTATCAGCACGGCAAGAGCAACCGGCAAAATTGTTTCCGGCAATTTCAGCCCGCATTTTTTAGCGATGAAGCCGCCTGCGCCGGTGAAGACGAATGCAGCGCACAGTTTTATTGCATAATCGGGTTTTAGTTTGACTATATCCTTCCAAAACACGAGTGTGCATGCGGCAATGGGCCCGATTTGTATCAGGACATAAAATGCATCGCTATATTCTTTTTTCAAGAAAGCGTTTGCGATGAGCATATGCCCGGTTGAGGAAATGGGCAAAAATTCGGTTAGGCCTTCTACAAGTCCTATGATTATAGCTTCAAGCATTATGGGAATGTAGAAAAAAGTGTCTATATTTTATAGCCTATGATTAAAAGGTTTCTTTTAAGAGCAAGGCGCTTCTTTCATACGCACGAGCATTCGTGGAATAATGCCGACTTGGAACTGCAACAGAGGCTGCAGAATCCGCTATATCTTGAGCAATTCGGCTACAAAGTCTATTCTCAAAACGATGAAGACGGCATAATCGAGGAAATTTTTAACCGAATAGGAATTACCAACAAGACCTTTATTGAATTCGGCGTTCAAAACGGCTTGGAATCCAATGGACACTTTTTGCTTCATAAAGGCTGGAGAGGCCTGTGGATAGAGGGTAGCAAAAAATATTGCGAAAAAATACAAAAGATATTCAAAGGCCCGCTAAAGCAAAAACAGCTTACACTCGCAAACTCCTTTATAACCGCTGAAAATATAAATGAAATAATAGGAAAAAATTTTGCAACGCCGCAAATAGACCTGTTGAGCATAGACATAGACGGAAATGACTACCATGTTTGGAAGGCCATAAAATGCGTTTCGCCAAGAGTTGTGGTAATTGAGTACAATGCACTGTTCCCACCTAAGCACGAATGGATTATGCCCTATAACGCAAGCCATGTTTGGGATAAAAGCGATAATATGGGAGCCAGCCTTAAATCTCTTGAAACTCTGGCTGAAACTCTGGGCTACCAGCTTGTAGGCACAAATTTAAACGGCACAAATGCATTCTTCGTTAAAAAGGAACTGACAGGCGACCTGTTCATTTTGCCTGCAACCTCAGAAAAACTGTATAATCCGGCAAGGTACAATGTTGTTTACAGAAGCCGTTTTGCCTCAAACACCTATATTGGGCCTGCCCTGCCTTGAACAAAGCAAAAGCAAGCCTCCCTGCAACGCTTGCAAAATGATCACTGCATAGCTCAAAAGCAAAGATGCGAGCAACAGCTCGGATTCTATTGCGCAGGCAGCGGTTAAATAAAGATAGCTCCACTCCCTAACGCCAATTCCGTTAAAAGAAATGGGGATTGTTGTAAGCAAAACCGTGATTGGCACAATTATAAAAACCAAATTCCATGGAACGGGAATATCCAAAGCCTTGAACACAGCCCATTGCATTAAAACAACTAAAACCTGCATCAAAATAGAGCCGAGCATTGCCGCAACCAATCGCAAAGGATATTTTCTGTATTCCCTCAGCTTCTCCGCAAATTGCCCCACCCTGCCCTTTTTAAAAGGATTGAATGCCAAGCAAAAGCAAACTGCCACCAAAAACAAAGAGCCTAGAGCCATAAACCAAATCGCTTGCCCAGGGATTTGCTCCGAGTGCGGCAAGGCAACCCAAAACAACAGGCACAGAGCCACAAGCCCCAAGATTTTGGCAGCTAAAACAGAAGCAACACTGCTAGCTATAACATTATGCGCTTTGCCAAGAGCAATGGAGCGATAAGCATCTCCGCCAACACCACCCGGAGCGAACAGATTAAACAGATAGCCAACTGCGGTATATTTTAAAAGCGATGCGAATTTAGGTTTTTGCTCTTTTGGAACCAGCAAAAGATAATTCCAGCGAAATGCCTGATTTAAAATAATAAGCTCACCCAGCAAAAAAGCTAGCAGAACCCAAGCAATGTTCGCATTCTTCAAGCATTCTATTATGCCAGAAACGGGGAACTTCCAAGCTACCAAGCCCAAAAGCAAAATGCTGAATGCAAGTTTAATTTGCCAGGGAATTGATTTCATCTAAAGTTTCCCTAGCTGTTTTTTCCCAAGAGAATTGCAAGGCATATTCTCTAAGCGTCAATGGATTGCCATTCCATTCAAGCGCATTGCTTATAGCCTTTGCAACATCAGCAGCATTCTCCGGATCAAAGTAAAAAGCGTGGTTTCCGCCAACCTCCGGCAAGCTGGAAGTGTTGGAGCAGGCTACGGGAGTTCCGCAGGCAAAGCTTTCCAAAACCGGCAAGCCAAAGCCTTCGTAAAGAGAAGGCAGCACAAATAAATTCGCAAGATTATAAAAATCCACAAGTTCATCTTGGCTGACTTCACCCGCATAAAGCATAGACGGATAATTATCCGCCTCTGCTGCTTGTGCAGTTCGCCCCTTAAAATTTTTCCCTACCAAAACCAAAATGCAATCCTTTTCTATTAAAGGAAGCGCTTTCAGCAGGATGTTCAGATTTTTATGGGGCAACAGGTTTCCCACGTATAAGATAATCTTTTTCTCGGGTGAAATATTGTATTTTTTGTACAGATAGGAAATTTCATCTTTTTGCTTGCGCACAAATTCCTTTCCAACGCCCAAATGTATCACTTTAATTTTATCCGGCTCAATATTAAAAAACTCTATTATGTCTTTTTTTGTATTATGTGAGTCCGTTAAAATTTTAGATGCCTTTTTTGTTGCTCTTTTGAGCATGAATTTAAAGTAGCAATGATGAAATTTGCTCGGCAAGAATTGCGGATATTTCAGGTGCGTTAAATCGTGTATGGTTACTACAAGCTTTCCCCGGTAAAAAATTGGTATATTCAAATGCGGAATGTGAAGGACATCAACTTTTTCCCTACGAAGTTTTTTGTATGGAAAAAACAACTGTTCCTTTATGCTGTAATTTTTATACGGGAAATTAGAGGAGTTTAAAACAACATCATAACCTATATTTTCCATTATGTGTTTTATATAGGTTCCAATTCCGCTTTTACTGAGCATTCGAGCGTCTATGGCTATTTTCATATATGTACCATCCCACAACGCCCAAGAGAGCAAACAACCCAACAAAACCTATCCACAACGACATTCTGAGGCTCTCGGAGCTATACTTCAATTCAACAACAGACTTCCCCTGCGGAACATCAATCGCCATAAAAGTGCTGAATGCCCTGCTGATCTCCGCATTATCTTCGTTTATTTTCGCTTTCCAATATTTATGGTAATTCTCGGAAATGAACAATTTGCCCGGGACTGGGCTTTCTATTTCAAATGTCATTTTATCCATTTTCGCATGGGTTGTTTTGACTGTGCCTTGCGTTGATGTATTGCCGCCTTGCATGGGCGTATTGCCATACGCCCCTACAGCGGCGGTATTTTCCAATAACAAAATACTTTTGTAATCAAATTCGTTATCTTTTAATCTTGTAATTATATCATTTTCGGTTTCCCATTGGTAATACATTTTTGCCCTGCCCAGATTACCGGGATTTTTTTCAATTCCCATGCCACGTTCGCTGTCAAAAATTATGTAACCTACATTCATCAAATCCAGCATGGCCTGGTTTTGCAATTGCTCTTTGAAAACTCTGTAAGTAGCTATTTCATTATCGTGAAAGCCAAGCGCATTTCTCAATCCGTAAGCGGCTAAGTTATTGCCGCTAATCGCAGGATTTCTTGTTAAGGAAAAAATACGGGGGCGCTCATGGTCATTTGGGCTATCTTGCTTAATGGCCTGCACAGCCTTTGGATTGTAATAAGCAATTCTCTGTACTGTTTGAACATAAGGAATATTCACCATTGCCAGTTCCACCGCAGCAGCAACAGCCATAATCAAAGGATTCTTGAAAAACACTGCTCCTGCAACAGCAGCGCATACAATAAGCGAAGTAAATGAAAAAGAAACCAGATCAGCAGCTTTTATAAAATTCACAGGTTTAAAATAGCTCCCTTCAACAGGATTCAAAAAGAAACTCGCAAGAAGCAAAAAAGGAATAGCCCAAAGCGCAATGCGCAATTTATCATGAAAATCCTTTATAAAATACGCTCCGAACAATACTATGAATATCGCTACCGGAACACCGTTCAGGCTTTCCCAAGCGTAGCGGAAAAACAAAATGCCTACCAACAATATTCCGTATAGAATTGCGCCTTTTTTAAAGACCTCTTTATTCTCCTCAAAATTTTTAAGAACCGGGGCTGCTAAAAACAGGAATGCAAGCGGAATCCAGAATATGGCCATGCTTGGGGCACGGAAATTTTTGATGCCTGGTATTATCTCATACCAAAGAGGGAATAAAAACGAATGCAAACCAACGGCGTAAGAAAGTGCTATCACGCAACCTGAAAACCAGAACAGAGCCTGTTTTCTATTGCTAGGCAGCAAACAACCGCAAAGTGCGAGAAATGTCAAAAGCGCTCCTGCGCCGTCTGCGTTTAGTTTAAAAGGATTTTGCCCCCAATAGGAACTTTCCTTGCCGACATCTGTTCCCAAAAAGCCAGGTAAAATCATGGCGGCGAGTTCTTCACCGTGCAAGCTCCAGCTTGCGGAATGTTCAATTGCTGTTTTTTCTGCAGTTCCTCTAACGGACTCTGTTGTGGTATATAAATAAGGAGGAATTATCTGGAATGCGGAAATAGCAAGACCTATGAACAAGGCCGCCACTGCAAGCCCCATGCGGGTACAGCGTACTTTTGCGGAGAGCTTATTTGAAAAAACCTCAAACAGTGTGTAAAGCGCAGCACCCCATAAAAAGAAATATGTCAATTGCAAGTGCGGGGAGAGAACCATCCAAACAATGGAAAGCGAAAAGTAAATCACATATTTTATGGAACCTTCACGCAACAATCTGATCAAGGCATACATTGCAAAAGGGGCTGCGGCAAAGACTATCATTTTGCCATCATGCCCGCCATATACATAAGAGAAATACTGTGGGCTGCAAGCGTATAAAAAACCGAGCAACGCTGCCCATTGCCATTTGTCGGTTAAGTATCTTGCTAAAATATATGCGGCAATGAATGCGCACCATATGATCAATATGAATTTAAAGCCTGTTGCTCTGTCCGGGTCTAGCCCCGGTATAAGATAAACCAAAGAGAGGGGGTGATAAACATCTGCGAACATGGCATCCATAGTCGGAACTCCGCCGAGCCTAGAATCATCCCATTGAGGCAGAATCAAATTATTTGCTCTGATATAGCGAGAGCCTATACCGTTAAGTTGGTCGCTATTTAGCATGAGTTTTGATCTGTCAAAAACAAACCCGCTGAACACAAGCAAGAGCAGCGCCAAGAAAACAAGCGTTGCTATTAAGAAAACATTATTTTTTTTCAAAAGTTATTAAACCTCTTCGAGCAATACCTTTCTTTTTTGGTGCGCAACAATAAAAGCGACAGCCACAGAAATTATGACCGTTGCGGCAATAACAATATAGGTAGCTAACCTGTTCATAAAAACTCCTGGTTAAATGTTTTGGGTAATATAGAAATTTATATCACCCTTATATAATTACATCACCGGAATTTGCAGCGTTTTGTTGCCGGTTTTTATAAAATATATTCCCTTTGCCTGAATCGAAATCCTCAGAATTTGAGAATTTTCAGAATTTGTGAAATATATGCGTTCGCCACGCAAATTATAAACTTCAACCTTTGCGCCTTGTGGCAAATTTCCAAGCATGATTGCTCCTTCTGCGGCATAAGCAAATACCGGACCGCTAGGAATGCGCAACCCTGCAATTGGCGTAGTTACAGAGCTGCTGCTATTGTTGTTGCTACTGCTGCTTACGCTACTACTGCTACTACTGCTAACAACGCTACTGGAGCTTGGGCTGCTCGGGTTCGGAACAGGTATTACGCAAGTAGTTGTCATCCCTTTGCAATTGCCATTAGCGCTAGCGGATCTTTCAACTTTAATAGAAAAGTCTCCATAAGATGTAGGAGTGAGGCTTCCCCATGTATGGCTAGAGCTTTCTACATAAAGCTCACTGCCACTACCTTCATTGCACCTTAAAGTAAAGGCCGCTTTGGGAATCGCCGTATTTATTGTTCCTGTTGTTTCTGCATTTGCTAAAGAGCATACAAACATGCCGGAATTGCTACTGCTGCTGGATTGCGTAGTGCCACCACCGCTGCTGCTCGATATATTGCTGCTGCTGGACTGTGACTGCGTTGTGCTGCTACTGCTTGGCTGTGCTGTGCTGCTGCTTGATGGCTTGCTACTGCTGCTGGCAGGAGGCAAACCAGAAACCTCGCTCGGAGATTTGTAGGTGGAGCCACCGTTGTCGCTGGTTTGATAAGGCTGCATAGTAGGATTTATCCAATTTGGAACAGAAGATGAGTTCATTTTCTTGAACATTCTGAAATCTCCACGCTCATAGCCTTGGAATGATATATGATGATGGGTAGGGTCGCTACCGCTTGTAACATTGTATAGATAATCATATTTACGGCCATTCTTTGTATCGGTTATGCGCAGGAAAGTACTATCTATTGTAAACCATTTGCCTGAAGATATTATGACCGAAGTATTCATCCCGGGATCCCAAACCACGAATCTCGCTGTATCTCCAGCATCCCATGAATAATCAAAGCGGTATCTGTGAGTACCACCGGCACCGAGGGCTACGTTATCTTGCACCCACGACTGGCCGGATAACTTTAGCCGTGGATCCTGCTGGTTGGTTGGAGGATTATCCATATTAACAACGGTTCCCGCCGGAACTATTTGGTCTGGTGCTCTGGCTGTGACAGTTGGTTTTGTGATGCTTGCAGCCCCAGAAACATCAGCTGCAGATTTGTATTCCCATCTGTTAGGCATATCGTTAGATGGCATAAGCGTGATTTCCATTTTTGGAGAAACTACATAATATATATATTTTGTTCTGGTTGAACCGCTCATGATATACAAAGAGAAGTCGTTGCCTGTTGCCCACTCGCCTGAGATATTATTCCCATAAGACGGTTTCATTACCGCAGTACCATCCTCCCAAATTTTAAGTATAGCAGTATAAGTTTGCCCGTTATATACCATCTCTTGCACCCACGCATAGTCATTGCCCGTAATCAACCTGTCGTCTCGCATAGTATTTTTGCCGTGCGAAACAGGCGGCCTGCTAATATTGCACGCTTCTTGCATGCCACTCGGAATTGTGTTTTGATCCTTTGAAATGGCTAAACGGAAACCTAAATCACCATCTGCGCCTTCAATTGAGCGGATTTTGCGCCCGGTTACGGTAGCTTCGTCAGCTCCAGTCATATATCCACCGCCACGACGTATTTTTTGTATATGAATAATAGGCGCCCCAGTAGGATTTGTCTCGGCACCCGATGGATAACTTTGATTCCATGCGTCATAAACCCATTCACGCACATTGCCGCTCATATCGTATAAACCAAGCTCATTAGCTTTTTTGGTTTTCACTGCTGAGGCGCTGTAACCCCCAGTGCTTACAACAGCAACGTCACTTGCAGTAGCACTGCCGGAATAACGTGTGTTATTGCTCTTTTTACCTCCACGAGCAGCAAACTCCCACTCCGCTTCAGTAGCCAAGCGATATTTTTTGCCGCTAACCTGTCTGTTCAATTCGCATACAAACTCCACAGCACGATACCAATCCACGCTTGAAATAGGGTGGTTGTCAGTAGCTCCATAAGCGGTAGGAACTTCACCCATCACGGCTTTCCACAAGCCTCGTGTAACCTCGGTTTCGCCAATGTAATAATCGCTAAGAGTAACGCTGCGCACCGGGCTTTCATTCGGGCCGCAAGAACTTCCTGTTCCGCACCCCATTTGGAAAGTGCCGCCTTCCACGAACACCATCTTCTGCGTTACTGAACTTACGGTCAGATTGAAGTCTGTTTGGCTGTACGCCATAGTTGAAAAAATAGCTACAGTAGCTAAGCATAAGAGGGTGCCAGCTCTGCTATGAAGAAATATTTTCATGCTACCTCCTCGGTATAATACTATTATAATATATATTATTTTTTTAATAAGATAGCTATCTATTTTACATTTTTGCAAAAAAATCTGAAAAATAACAAAAATCTACTCCAAGTTGGAATAGATTTTATTTTTTACCTGAGCAATTTCGCTAAGAACGCTGTAACAACCAGATTTACCAATGCTACGTTCAGCAGAATGATCCAGCCCAAATGCATAACATGGTCATAGCGGAAACGGGGCAATGTCCAGCGGAACCAAATCCATAGCCAGCAGAAAATGCTCATCTTAAAGAGCAATGCCAAAACCTGAACAGCCGCAGCTATAGCCGCTGCAACAAAGGAATTCGACTCAATGGAACTCGCAAAGAAAAACGAAGCAACACCAACAATTATTAGTGCCGGTACCGCAAGCCAAGCAACCATTTTATACAAACCCCATTCCTTCAAGCGAATAGCCTTATCAGAAGCATCAGAGTTCTTATACCACTTCGCATAACGGTACATAAGATGCAAAAACGCAAGCGCACCAAAAACAAATGCTCCGCACACAAGAGCTAAAACCAATGCCGAATTTTCTCTCAGCATCTCCGTGCTAACAAAAGGAACACTGTAACCGCCAAGGAACAATGTAGCTAACAATGCGGAATTGATGGCTATGTGCGCATACTCACCCATATAGAACATGGCAAAACGCATGCCGCTAAACTCAGTGTGGAAACCGGAAACCAATTCGGACTCGCCTTCCGCAACATCAAAAGGCGCACGACCAGTCTCCGCAATAAGAGAGGTGAGGAAAACAACAAAAGCAACAGGCTGAACCAAAATTCCCCAGCCATTGACTTCTTGCCATGCAACCATCTCTTGCAGATTGAAGCTACCAATCAATAAATACATACCCAGCAGTGAAAGCCCCATGGAAACTTCATAGCTTATCATCATTGCGCCGGCACGCATGCCGCCCAAAAGCGAATACTTGGAGTTAGAGGCCCAAGATCCAAGCACAGTGCCATAAATGCTCAAAGAGCCAAAAGCAAAAAGCCACAGCACGCCTACATCAAGATTTAAAATGGAACCGCTTATTTGCACAGCTTGCTCACCCCAGTCAAAGACCATTGGCCCGAACCAAGGGATAACAGCCGGCGATAAAAACACCACCATAAACGGAATTGCGGGAGCGAACTTAAACCAGAAGCTGTGCGCTTCTCTTGGTTCAAAGAGTTCTTTTGTAAAGAGCTTCAGCCCGTCTGCGCCGTTCTGCACAATACCAAACAGGCGTATGTGGCTTAAAAACGGAAAAAGCGGGATGCCTGTCCTGTTAGGTCCCTGCCTGTCTTGTATAAAGGCTGCGCCTCTGCGTTCCAGGGTTATCATAAACAGGATAAATATTACGGGAACAAAAATAAACCCGAATTTAGCGATGGTGATGCACCATTCGATTATGGGTTTCTGCGAAAAAAAGATAAATAAGGACTCCAGCATTTGAGACGTAATATAGAAAACGAGCTTGTGGCACCAACCTTTTTCTATATTTAGTTTTCGTTTTCGGAATATAGCTCAGCCTGGTAGAGCGTCTGCTTCGGGAAATGCTAAGGTAACTTTTTAACAATCTCGGATTTTATCGGTCTTTTAGCCACAAATCCCTAAACTATCGGGCGGGGTAAATTCTTAAAAGTGAAAGATAATGCCGTTTTCATTCACTTATATTTCACTTTTTTACTATATTTTTGTCGTAACAGCAGCGTGACTGTAATTGAGAGGTTGTTTTGAATGGCAAGAGTTGATTTTAGGATTGGGCAAATAAGAGATGATGTTGCCGGTCATAAGCCTATATGCTACACCCTAGACAACAAATCTACAAAATACCTGCAATTAGCCCTAAAAGCCCACGAAACTATCATGGGAGTGCTTACGCCCAAAGCTCGCAAAATGATAACGGCCGAAGAAATGAAGTCTGCTGTGCAGGCATATTTGGCATTCAGCGATTCCGGGAGAAAAGAACTGCTTGAGAAAATAGCTTTGTCCGGCTATGGCGAAAACGACGAAAAGCCGGAAGTCTCTCTTGAGCTGCTTGCTGAAGCTTGGTTTAAGCAGAAAATGACTCAAGGAGCAACCGATAAGCATCGTGAAGCTATGCTGCACGAAAAGACTCTTATCCTTGACTTTTTCAAGGCTTTGGGATTGCAAACGACCGCCGATTTGAAACCGGATACGGCTTATGATTTTTTAGCCTGGCGAAGCACGGCAAATTACAACAACCGGCAAACGCGAATAAGTGCAAGCACGATGAAGCATAATTTGCAAACATTGAAACAGATGGCCAAAGTTGCGGCCCGGAATGGATGGCTGCAGAATGCAACGCTTTGGGATGATGTGGAAGTTAAAATCATTGCCGGTGTTAATACCAAGATCGTTGAACCGCTGTCCGTTGATTTGCAAAGGAGAATCCTGGCATTTTTGAAAAACGCAAGAAGCGAATTGCATGATTCGATTTTATTTTTGCTGCTTACTGGAATCCGGGTTGGGGAACTTGATAATATAAAGCCGGAAAGCATAAGAGGGAATGGGATTGTTTTGCACGGCGAGGCTGTTGGCCGCAATAAGCCTATTAGCGGCAAGACTGCCGCTGCCGCAAGGACTTTGCCAGTTTGTCCTACTATTGCGGAAATATTCAAGCGAGGGTACATCTTTAAGATTTCGGCGGCTAATATTTCGCTGGCCCTTAAGCGCAATCCTTTTGTGAAAGCTTTTCCCGGCATCCATCCCCATAGGTTCAGGCACACATTTGCGGTCAATAAGCTACTTTCCCAGGCTGCGACATTGCAGATGGTGAGCTACCAGTTGGGGCATTCTGACATAGGCACTACGGCCAATCTTTACGGAAAATTTGTTCCGGAGCATTTTAAGGTGGGTTTTGAGGAAGCTATTAAGGAGCGGCGGGAGTTGGTGGAGTGGTTGGAGAGTGGATATTTTGGCGGGTAAATTTCTATATTTGAATCGGAGGCATTTATGAATGCGACGCAGACATATCCACAAGCTTATCGAACTACCTGCATTCCAACGGATAGCAGGATTATAGCTTCTATTCCACGTGAATATATCGGACAAAAGCTTGAGGTTATAGTTTTTCCTCAATATGAGGAACCGGAATACAATGAAGATACTTTGCAGGCAATGCAGGAAGCTAGAGATATTATGTCTGGAAAAATAAAAACAAAGAGATATAGCTCCTATGAAGAATTTGAGGCGGAGATTGAAGCTGAGATTGCCGCTGAGGAAAATGGCTGATGCTGGAATTTGAAACTACCGCCAGATATAGAAAAGATGAAAAGTTGATGCGTAAACAGGGGCGAAATATGTCTTTGCTGGGAAGTATTATTCAAAAATTACGCAATGAAGAAGCTTTAGAGGCGAAACATCACGATCATGCATTATCTGGCAATTATGTTGGATTTCGTGAATGTCATATTACGCCTGACTGGCTGCTTATTTATTCTATTGATAATGGTAAGCTCGTTTTAACTGCTTCACGTACAGGCTCTCATTCTGATTTATTTTAAAAGTAATACTCTCCAAACTTTCCATTCTTCAAGATGCGGTTGGCGGTGGGTTTTAAATTTCTATATTTAAAGCAGAGGTGTGAAATTATGAACTTAGCAATATCCGTTCCTGTTGGCGGCATTAACCCGAGCTTCATTGAAAGGGTCCGTCAGGCGTTTGGACAAAAGAAGGTTGTTCTTTTGTCTGAGAAAGACTATAAAGAAATGCTTAAGGCGAAGCGAAATGTAGAATATTTGACAAAGCTAGATTCTTCCATGAAGCAGCTTAAAGCTGGAAAGTCGGCATCTTTCACTATTGAAGAGCTTGAGGCGATGGCTAAATGAAAGTAACTTTTGCGGAAGATGCTCTTAAGGAATATTTTGAGTGGCAGGGACAAGACAAAAAGACTCTTAAGAAAATAAATGATCTTATAAAGGATATTCAGAGAAATGGTTTAGCTACTGGTATCGGAAAGCCAGAAGCGTTAAAGCATATAAAGGCGTTTAGCAGAAAAATAGATGATGCTAATAGGTTGGTTTACATTGGTACTGAAAACCAAGATTTAGAAATAATATCGTGCAAAGGACATTACGAAGATTAACAATACCCTCCAAACTTTCCATTCTTCAAGATGCGGTTGGCGGCGGCTTCACGCCTGGGGTGGTGCGGCAAATAGCGGGGTGGGGCGTTGCGCTTTTTTCATTTCTTTTTACTCTCGGACATTTCCTCTTCATATTCTTTAACAACTTTTAATATATGTGCCTCTCCGAAAATCGTAATTAATATATTCCAAGTTCTATCAATTTCTTTAAGGTGCTCAGTTTTATTCTTATTTTTGCAATAATCTCTATATTTTGAAATGGAATAAAATAATGCATTTTTAAAATTATCCTCAGCGAATTTAAACTCATTACTTTTATATATGTTTTGCAAAAAATCATTTATAACATCAATTGAACTGAAATCCCCTTCCTTTAACTCTATTTCGTATTCAAAAAAGAAACAATAATACATTATTATATTATAATATTATAAAGATTTTTTTTCATTTCAGTTACATTTACTCCTTGTAGGTTTCTGTTTATTATTATTGGTGCTAAATAACTTTCTGCAATTTCTCTTAGCATATTATCTCTATCTGTTTTAAAGGTTTTATTTAATTTTTCAAGTTCAGTTTTGAAATCTTTGATTTTCGAGAGCTCTCTCTTTACTTCCCTTTTTGAAAAATTTGCTGATATGAAATTTATAGTAATTAAAACTGCAGAAACTGCCACCAACAAAACGGCAAGCACACTAACTATGTTCGTGAAACTTGAAAATGACGAATTGTAAAATTGCTGTGATTTTATTAATGTTTCTGCGGTAATGTTATCATTTATTATCGCTTTTAGGCTATCAATAGTATTTTGTTTTGCTACTATTGAATCAATTTTATATAAGCAAAAAGAATCTTGTATTGTATCGCAGCTCATAAACTATCCATTATTTTCTTTTTTCTTTTCTCTATTGCTTTATTAATTTCATCTTCGTCATAATAGCTATATATCTTTTCAAAAATTTCATCTAATTTATTATAGTGCAGTTCTTTTTTCATTTCCTTACTTTTATCACGAAGACTTTCTATGCAAATTAAAAAATCAACATCGGGCATGTCTATTTCATTTGTTTCTATATATACATCAACAAACCTAGATAACGTTTCAATCTCACTTAGCATATCATTATCTAATTTCAATTCATTATTAAAAAGAATATTAAAATAATTCTTTAAGAAAGCGAAATGTATTAGAAAATCTTTCTTTTCAAGATATGCTGTAGCTGTTGTTAAATTTGTAAATGCAATCTGCCTCCATATTTCATTTAAATCTACACCTATTATTTTACGGAAAATTTTTTGAAAAAATTTTAATGGGTTAACTTTTCTAGTAAAGGCGATTATAGTTCCCGTAGCAAATCCAAGAACTCCAGTAATAGCAATAAGATCGCCAAGAAGTCCTATAATCTCTTTGTATTTTAAAATTAAATCCATTTCATTTCTCCTTCATATTCAAATTTATTTTTAAAAATTCCGTCTCGGGTACATTTTTTTATACACACATCTAGTTCTAAGTTCATTTTCACGATATTTTTTAATAATATCTTCCGTCATTTCTTCTTGTGGAAATCCTATTGAGATGTTTGTAATATGTTTTTTTGCAATATCAGTTCTTCTGCAATGAATAATATCCTCAACTGAACTGTCTCGGAAAAAATGTAGATTAAGTTAAGCGACAGATGAATTGTTACTCACAAATATAGAATCTTTTTCCTCCGGCGTCAAGTAGTTATTTGA
>JGI24694J35173_10000937_pt1 | contig 27304 bp, 39 predicted proteins | sample TergutCo191P1_FD_35173 | JGI IMG/M metagenome (IMG submission 35173) | reverse complement strand
AAGGGCTAGGCGACGCGCTCCAGAAGCGCGGAGTCAGCACTTTCCCGGGACACCAGCGGAGCATAGGCAACCGCGCAGCGAGCGAAACCGGCCTTTCCCCCAAGACCGATGAAAATTGATTTCCTTGCCTCGGGCCCAAAGTAAATGTTGCCCTGAACAATTTATGCTATATCGCCTTTGGATTTACAACCTTGGTGATAACCACGCTTAGGTTCTCCATATTCGCCAGATTAAGCGGTTTGCCGGTATCCAGCAGTTGTATAGTGGGACGTTGAACATTTTTATTATCCACTACGACGCCTCTTCGTTTGTCCGAAAGCTCCAAAACGGAGCCGTTTGGATAAAGCTCAAGGCGCGCGGAAAAGGCACTGACGACATTAAAATCAAAAGACCTGCCGACTTCGCTGCATATCAGTTCATAGGCTTCGCCGGGGGGCATCGGGTCGCGGTAGGGGCGGAAGGAGGTCAGGGCGTCGTATACGTCCGCAACGGCTATTATGCGGCTGTAAAGAGGGATTTCCTCCCCCTTAAGCCCTTTGGGATAACCGCTTCCGTCAAATTTTTCGTGGTGGAACATTATGGCTTTCCACATATCCATATCACCAACGGCCTTGGCTTTTATTCTAAGCGCGCCGCTGAGTGCGTGTCCCTTCATTTCAAAAAATTCATCAGTGGTAAGCTTTCCCGGTTTATTAATAATTTTTAGGGGAATGGCCTGCTTGCCGATATCATGAAGAACCGCGCAGCGGCACAGCTTTAGCAGTTCTTTGGTATCCAAGCCCATTGCCTGCCCTGTTGCGACGGAAAGCAAGGCCACGCTCATGGAATGATGATACGTATATTCGTCATAACTTTTTAGGTCATGAATATGTATAAGGCCGGAAGGGTCTGCCGTTACCGCCGCCACAACCTGCCCTAATGCGCGCTCAAAGCCGCTTAAAACCTTGTAGGCCGTTGTCATCTTCACAACCTCGCCGGGCTTTTGCAAGGATTCGAACATATAGTTTAGTCTTTCGACGAGCTCCTTGTGCTCGCGTTCGGTCAAGACCGTTTTAACGGTTGGCAAAGAGACTGCTGTTTTAGCCAAGGGCTGAGTTGCCGGTTGAGCCTCCAGCTTGGGACGTGATTTTTTTGGAGCGGGCTCCGGCGCGAAATAATCCTCCGGGGGCTCTTCGTAGGAATAAACCTTCAGGGTTTTAACCTCATGGCGCGTTAAAACTTTAATAACCTTAGAATCGACTTCTAATCCCTCGCGGGCTATCAGCAAGCTTTTTCCGCCCGAGACCACGTTAATGGTTTCGGCAATTTTCATGCCCTCTTGTAAAGCCGATATATGAATGACATTTATATGACGCTTCATATGACAGCCGTCCCTCTCCGCCAGTCGTTTTATTTTACATAAACATACCACAATACGAATTCTTTTGCATTTTATTCTATATGAATTCGGGATTTATATAGTTTATTTTAAAAGGTTCAAAAAAAGCCCTTGACAATCCCCCCCGATGCTGTATAATTCTCCCTTGTCAGCATTAGACAGTGACACGCCCGGGTGCGTGAACATATACAGCTTGGAGGATACCCATGCAAAGCCAGAAAATTCGGATTAACCTAAAAGCCTATGACCACAAGCTTATCGACCAATCGGTGGTACAAATTATAGAAACGGCAAAGCGCACAGATGCCATGATATCTGGGCCTATTCCTTTGCCTACAAAAAAGGAAATCGTGACGATTTTACGTGCGGTACACAAATACAAAGACAGCCGCGAGCAATTTGAAATGCGCACCCACAAGCGGCTCATTGATATCCTTATGCCCACCCCAAAAACCGTTGATGCCCTCACCCGTTTGGACTTGCCCGATGGTGTAGATATCACGGTAAAAATCATGTAACGGAGGCGCGTATAAAATGAAGAAAGCGATTCTGGCCAAGAAAATTGGTATGACACAAATATTCGCCGACAACGGGGCAGTGATTCCGGTAACGGTGCTGGAGGCCGGCCCATGCGTGGTTGTGCAGAAAAAAACCGTTGAACGGGATGGTTATGCCGCATTGCAAGTGGGCTTTGGTGACATTAAGCCTAAGTTGTTGAACAAGCCGCAAAAAGGTCATTTTGACGCGCAGCTGGGCGCGAATGCCGCCCCTCGCCGTGTATTGCGGGAATTTCGGTTGGAAGATTGTGAACAATTCGAAGTAGGTTCGGAAATTAAAGCAGATTTCTTTGCCGCTGGAGACCATGTTGATGTTGTGGCCACCTCCAAAGGTAAAGGCTTCCAGGGCGCAATCAAACGCCACAATCAACACCGCGGCCCCCTTACCCACGGTTCTAAATACCATCGTGGGCTTGGTTCACTGGGCCCCGGAACAACTCCCGGTAAAGTTCGCAAGGGCAAGAAAATGCCCGGACATATGGGCGCGAAAAGAACCACCGTTCAAAATCTTGAAATTATCCGCACAGACGCCGAAAAGAACCTGATTCTCATAAAAGGTGCGATTCCAGGAATCAAAGGTGCTTTGGTGACAATAAAAAGCACAGTGAAAGTTTAAGGAGTGATAGGTCGTGGCGACAGTAACGATTAAAAATATTCGCGGCGAGTCCGTAGGCAATATGGAGCTTGACGACGCCATATTCGGTGTAGAAATTAATCAGCACGCCGTTCACATGGCTGTAATCCAGTATCTTGCCAACAAAAGGCAGGGTAACAAAAGTGTCAAAACCCGCTCCGAAGTTCGTGGCGGCGGACGCAAACCTTGGCGTCAAAAAGGCACAGGCCGCGCCCGTCAAGGTTCCACTCGTTCACCTCAATGGACAGGCGGTGGCGTAGTTTTTGCACCAAAACCCCGTGATTTTTCTTTCAAATTAAATAAGAAGCTGAAAAGACTGGCACTTAAATCCGTTCTCACCGACAAGGTGAAAAACGAAAAATTAATCGTCCTCGACAGCTTGGAGCTTTCCGAAATCAAAACAAAAGTCATGGCCGGAGTTTGTACAAGCCTCAGCCTTGATACGGCCTTAATCGTAACGGATGGCGTAAATGCTAATGTGGTTGCCTCCGCAAGGAATATCCCAAGCATCAAAACCGCCGGTATCAACACCATCAATGTATACGATATACTCCACTATGACAGCCTTGTAATCACCAAGGACGCCATTGAAAAAATGACGGAGGTGTATGCATAATGGCCGACCTGAAATATTACGACGTTCTCTTCAAACCTCTCATGACAGAAAAAAGCATGAGTCTCCTCGAAGAGCAAACTTATTCTTTCTATGTACACCCCGAAGCCACAAAAACGCAAATTAAAGAAGCCGTCGAAAGACTCTTCCCCAACACGAAAGTGGCCTCTGTCAACACCATGAACACTCACCCCAAAAAGCGGCATCGTCGCGGCTATAAGCCCGGCTCCACCGTAAAGCGTAAAAAAGCAATCGTGAAATTAACCCCTGGAAGCAATCCCATCGAATATTTCGAAGGCATCTAGGATAAAGGAGAGTTTCTTATGGGCGTAAAACGCTATAGACCAATAACCCCCTCCCAGCGGCAGATGACTGTTTCCGACTTTGCGGAAATCACAAAGTCAACGCCGGAAAAGAGCCTGACTGTTCACCTGAAAAAACATTCCGGCCGGAACGGGCAAGGCAAAATCACCGTAAGACATAGGGGCGGCGGGGCAAAAATAAAGTATCGTTTAATCGACTTCAAGCGCGACAAAGACGGCGTACCCGCCAAAGTTGCCGCAGTTGAATATGACCCCAACCGTACCGCCAACATCGCATTATTGCATTATGTTGATGGCGAGAAGCGTTATATCCTCTCACCAAAAGGCGTTGTAGTAGGCGACATGCTAATGAGCGGCGCGGAAGCGGAAATTCGCCCGGGGAACGCACTTCCTATGAAGATAATCCCCGTGGGAACGGAAATTCACAATATCGAAATGAAGCTTGGACGCGGCGCGCAGCTTGTTCGCTCAGCCGGAAATGTGGCCCAGCTTATGGCCAAGGATGAGAAATACGCCACAGTGCGCCTCCCCTCCGGAGAAATGCGCCTCGTACCCGTAAACTGCCGTGCCACAATCGGCCAAGTGGGCAATCTCGACCACGAGCTGATTAACATTGGTAAGGCCGGTAAAAAGCGTCACATGGGCATCCGCCCAACGGTTCGCGGTTCGGTCATGAACCCCAATGACCACCCCCATGGTGGCGGCGAAGGACGCGCACCAATTGGTCGCCCTGCCCCGTCCACACCTTGGGGCAAACCGGCTCTGGGTTATAAAACCCGCAAGAAAAACAAGCATAGTAATAAATATATTGTCCGCAAGCGCGGTTCTAAATAGGAGGTACGCATGGGCAGGTCATTAAAAAAAGGTCCGTTTTGTGACGACCACCTAATGAAAAAAGTAGAAGCGCAGCTTGACGCAACCACCAAGTCCGTGATTAAAACATGGTCACGCAGGTCAACCATTTTCCCTGAAATGATAGGCTTTACCATTGCCGTTCACGATGGCCGCAAGCATGTGCCTGTATACATCACAGAAGACATGGTTGGGCACAAGCTTGGTGAATTTGCCTCCACCCGCACATATCGCGGCCATGGCAAAGATGCCGAGAAAAAGAGCAGAGTTAAGTAGGAGGGCAACTATGGCAGGAAGCAGAAGCCAGTTTAAGCAACAGCGTAATAAAGAGAATCGGGAAACGCGCCCCCACGCCACCCACAAATTTGCCCGTATATCCGACCGCAAGGCGCGTATCGTTCTGGAGCAAATCAAAGGCAGGGACGTTGTTTCGGCAAAAGCCATTTTGGACTATAATCCCAGATACGGTGCGTATCTTGTAGGAAAAGTGTTAAAATCTGCCGTTGCAAACGCCGAAGAAAATCACTCTCTGGACACTTCTGAATTGTTTGTAGAAGAAGTAATTGCAAACCAGGGGCCGACCCTAAAGCGCATCCAGCCCCGTGCCAAAGGCCGGGCATATCGCATCAACAAGCGCACAAGTCACATCACTATCATTTTAAACGAGAGGTGAACTCATGGGTCAAAAAGTAAATCCCCACGGCCTTAGGCTGGGCATCAATAAAGAATGGGACTCTGTATGGTACGCAGAAAAGGATTTTGCAAAGTACCTGCTGGAGGATAATATTCTTCGTAAGTTTTTAAAGAAAAAATTGGAAAACGCTAAGCTTGCGCGTATTACTATCAAGCGCACGACTGACCGCGTAAAGATAACGCTTCACACAGCAAGCCCCGGTATTATCATCGGACGCAACGGCCAAGCCATTGCAGAGCTGACCGCCGAGGTTCAGAAGTTGACAGAGCAAAAAGCCGATGTAGAAATTTTCGAAATCAAGAGGCCGGAGCTTAACGCCCAATTGGTAGCGGAAGTTATCGCCAAAGATTTAGAAAACCGCGTAACCTTCCGTCGGGCAATGAAACAAGCAATGCAGCGCGCAATGAAAAACGGCGCGCGAGGAATCAAAACCGCTACGTCCGGCCGTCTAGGCGGCGCGGAAATCGCCCGCACCGAAAGCTATCATGAAGGTACAATCCCCCTTCAAACCCTGCGTGCGGATATAGATTATGGCTTCGCCGAAGCCAACACAACCTACGGCAAGCTGGGTGTAAAGGTATGGCTGTATAAAGGCGAAGTCCTTCCCGGCCAGTATCGCAGCCGCGAACCCCGGGGAGACAGACGGGAAGGAGCAAACGAATATGCTAATGCCAAAAAGGGTAAAAAGACGCAAGCAGTTTCGCGGTCGAATGACCGGAAAGGCTCTGCGCGGCAATAAAATCACCTACGGGCAATTTGGCATCGTAGCCATGGAGCCCTGCTGGATAACAGCCAATCAAATCGAAGCCGCCCGTATCGTCATGAACCGTACTATGAAACGTGGCGGTAAGGTATGGATAAAAATTTTCCCGGATAAGCCGGTGACGCAAAAACCTGCCGAAACCCGTATGGGTAGCGGAAAGGGTTCCCCGGAATACTGGGTAGCCGTTGTAAAGCCCGGACGTGTAATGTTCGAAATTGCCGGTGTTGACGAGGCAGTATCCCGCCGTGCGTTAAAGCTGGCTTCCTACAAGCTACCGATTAAATGTAAAATTGTTTCCAAAGACGAGCTAGAAGCTATTTTGGCCGAGCAAGAAGGCGCGAGCGCGCAAGCACAATTATAAGGAGGCCGGGGTAAATGAAATCAAAGAAATACCTAGAGTCCCTTAAAGATAAATCCGTGGAAGAATTAAAGGTTGAACTTGTAACTTCCAAGAAAGAGCTGTTTAACCTACGCTTCCAAAATGCCACCAACCAACTGGACAACACGGCGCGAATCGGCGAGGTTCGCAAAAACATCGCCCGCATTCAAACTGTAATGACACAACGTGCCAAAGGGCTGGCTTAGGAGGTAAATCATGGAGACTCGCAACTTGCGCAAGACCCGCATAGGCCGGGTAATAAGCGATAAAATGGACAAAACAATCGTGGTTGCGGTAGAAAACCGCGTTCGCCACCCCGTAATAGGCAAAATTGTAAAGCGCACTTACAAGCTGAAAGCCCACGACGAAGCAAATGAATGTGGTGTTGGTGACAGAGTGCGTGTAATGGAAACCCGCCCCCTCTCCAAGGAGAAACGCTGGCGTATGGTATCCGTCATCGAGAAAGCGAAGTAGCCGTTCAACGAAAGTGAGTGAGCAGTATGATTCAGCAAGAAACGCGGCTCCGTTCCGCGGACAACTCCGGTGCGAAGGAATTGCTTTGTATTCGCGTACTTGGCGGCACCAAGCGTCGTTATGCCAATGTAGGTGATGTAATCGTAGCCTCGGTAAAGGATGCAACACCCGGCGGCGTGGTAAAGAAGGGCGAGGTTGTAAAAGCGGTAGTCGTCCGCACGGTAAAGGGGCTTTCCCGTCCCGATGGTTCGTCTATCCGCTTTGACGAAAATGCCGCCGTTATAATCCGCGAGGATAAAACTCCGCGTGGAACACGTATTTTTGGCCCGGTAGCAAGAGAACTGCGGGATAAGCAATACACCCGTATCGTTTCCCTCGCGCCCGAAGTTCTATAAGAATTGGGTGAAATCATGAATAAAGTGAAGCTAAAGCGCGGCGATATGGTGCAAGTAATCGCAGGTAAGGAAGTCGGCCGCACAGGTCGCATTCTGCTTATCGACCGTGAAAAAGGCAGAATTCTGGTGGAAGGGCTTAATATGCAAACCAAACATCAGAAGCCAAACCGTGCCAACCAAACGGGCGGCATAACCCGCCGTGAAGCTCCTCTGCACATTTCAAACGTGATGTATCTGCATAAGGATAAACCAACGCGCATTGGATACAAGCTTGAAACAGCCGCCGATGGCAAGGTTATCAAGAAGCGTTTTGCAAAATCAACAGGAGAGCTTATAGATTAAAATGGAGGTCGTTTAATATGAGTCGTCTCAGAGGCATATACGACACCGATATCATCGATGGCATGATGAAAAAATTCGGTTACAAGAATAGACTGGCCGTACCCAAAATCGAAAAAGTAGTCGTAAATATCGGCCTTGGTGAAGCCAAGGAAAACGCAAAGGCCATTGAACACGCAACGGGCGACTTGGCCATAGTTACGGGCCAAAAGGCCGTCGTGACCAAGGCGAAAAAATCAATTTCGGCATTTAAGTTGCGTGCTGGAATGCCCGTGGGTTGCAAAGTGACCCTTCGCGGCGCGAAAATGTACAGCTTTGTGGATAGGCTCATAAACGTAGCTATCCCCCGTGTGCGTGACTTTCGCGGCGTAAGCGCGAACGCTTTTGACGGGCGCGGAAATTACACTTTGGGTATCAAGGAGCAGTTGATTTTCCCAGAAATCTCCTTTGATAAGATAGATAAGTTGCGCGGCATGGAAGTGGTGTTTGTAACTACCGCCAAAACCGACGAGGAAGCGCGTGAGCTTCTTTCCCTCTTCGGAATGCCGTTCATACGCCCTAACTAGGAGGTACCATTCATGGCAAAAAAGGCACTTGTTTTAAAAGCCAAACGCACACCAAAATTCGCCGTTAGGGCATACAGACGCTGTAATATTTGTGGGCGGCCACATGCCACTCTTCGCAAATATGGCATTTGTCGTATCTGCTTCCGCGACTTGGCGTATAAAGGCCAGATTCCCGGCGTAAGAAAAGCGTCCTGGTAGGCCGAAAAAGGTTTCCCCAAATCATCTAAATTGGGGAAATGGTTGTACCAAATCATCTAATTTTGTTTTGAAACATTTCAGCTAGGAGGATTGCCCATGTTGTCCGATCCTATTGGGGATATGCTCACCAGAATCCGCAACGCGAACATGGCAAGGCATACAACCGTAGACATGCCCTCATCCAAAATGAAGGAAGCTATTGCATCCATTTTGGTTAAGGAAGGTTATGTTAAGGGTTATGAAATAGTACCGAATGGCGTTAAAAAAACCATGCGAATTACCCTTAAATATGGCCGCAGCAAGCAAGAAAAGGTCATAGCAGGGTTGAAGCGTATTTCTAAGCCAGGGCTTAGGGTTTACGCCAATTGCGAGGATTTGCCCAAGGTTCTTAACGGACTGGGGCTTGCCATCGTATCTACAAACAAAGGCGTCGTCACCGATAAGGAAGCCAGACAGCTTGGCATCGGTGGAGAAGTGCTGGCTTTTATTTGGTAATCGCGCAAAGCGCGACCCGCAGCGTAGCGAGGAAGCGTAGGTTGGATTCATTCCAACCGGAGCGGCGGGGTTTGGGGCAGAGCCCCATTAAAAAGGAGGTGCAGAACATGTCGAGAATTGGTAAGCTTCCGGTTGTTGTGCCTGCGGGTGTAACAATTGAACTTAAAGAAGGAAATCAGTTGACGGTAAAAGGGCCAAAGGGCACACTTAGCCGCAAACTTTCCACCGACATGAATATCGCACAAGAAGACGGCCAGTTGGTAATAACCCGGCCGAATGATAAGAAAGTAAACAAGGCGATGCATGGCCTCACCAGGACGCTTATTAACAATATGGTTGTGGGCGTTACCGAGGGCTATTCAAAGCGTTTAGAAATAAACGGAACTGGATATCGCGCTGCAAAAAGCGGCAATAAGCTGACCCTTAACCTGGGGTATTCCCATCCGGTGGAAATGACTGACCCGGAGGGCGTCGAGAGCGTGGTTGAAGGTAATAATAAAATCGTCATCTCCGGCATTGACAAGGAAAAAGTTGGTCAATATGCCGCCAATATTCGCGAAAAAAGACCTCCCGAGCCTTATAAGGGCAAGGGCATCAAGTACGAAACCGAGCGTATCAGGCGCAAAGCCGGTAAAGCCGGTAAGAAATAAGGGCAGGTGAATAGGCATGATAAATAAACCGTCACGCGCCTCAGCGCGGAAGAAACGCCATTATAAAATGCGCCGCTATTTGTCCGGAACGGCAACCAGACCGCGCCTGTCCGTGTTCAAGTCCAACAAATATATCTATGCGCAACTCATAGATGATGTTGCAGGCATTACCATCGCCAGCGCGTCAACTATGGATGCCACTTTGGTTAAAGCCAGTGACCTCAAGTCTACGTCGAATATTGATGCGGCTAAGGCAGTTGGCACACAGGTCGCCAAGAAAGCCCTGGACAAGGGAATTTCTGCCGTCGTTTTTGACCGTAGCGGATATATATATCACGGCAAGGTTGCAGCTTTGGCCGACGCGGCTCGCGAAGCCGGTCTGAAATTTTAGCAAAAGGAGAAGTCTATGAAAAAAATAGATGCAAACGCCTTGGATTTAAAAGACCGGGTAGTGACAATCAATCGTGTAACAAAGGTAGTAAAAGGCGGGCGTACATTCCGCTTTGCAGCCTTGGTAGTTGTCGGTGATGAGGCCGGACATGTGGGCGTTGGACTGGGTAAGGCCAACGAGATTCCCGAAGCGATTCGCAAGGGCAAGGAAGACGCCAAAAAGAATATTATGTTCTTTGAAAGAAACGAAAATGATTCTCTTTATCATGAAATTATCGGGCATTTTGGTGCAGCCAAGGTTCTTATGCGCCCGGCTCCGGAAGGAACCGGCTTGATTGCCGGCGGCGCGGTTCGTGCTGTTATGGAATTGGCCGGGGTTCGTAATGTTGTTACCAAGTCAATCGGCTCGAACAATAAGCATAATGTTGTAAAGGCCACACTTGAAGGGCTTGGGTTGATTAAAACCCCGTCTCTTGTGGCTAGGCTTCGCGGCAAAACCGTGGAAGAGATTTATGAAGTGAGGAATTCCTAATGTTAAAAATTACATTGGTGCGCTCACCCATCGGCGCGAAACCCAAGCACAGAGCCACAGTTGCCGCTTTGGGACTAAGGAAGCTTCACGCGACCGTAGAGCAAAAAGATAATCCCGCCATTAGGGGCATGATTCATCATGTCAAGCATCTGATAAAAGTTGAGGAAGCATAGGAGGTCGGCCATGAAACTTGGGGAATTAAAACCCGCAAAGGGCGCGACAACAAAGGCTTGGCGTCGTGGCCGCGGTCACGGCTCCGGTAATGGTAAAACCGCAGGCCGCGGACATAAAGGACAAGGCTCCCGCGCAGGCAGCGGCGGCAAGGTTGGTTTCGAGGGCGGACAAATGCCTTTGTATCGCCGTTTGCCCAAAAGAGGCCATACATGTCGCAATACCAAGGAAATAGTTGCCATCAACGTGCAATTGCTGAACGTTTTTAACGACGGCGACGTAGTTGATATTGCCGCTTTAAAGCAGAAGGGTTTGGTTTCCAATCCCCGTGACGGCGTGAAAATTCTTGGCAACGGCAATTTGGAAAAAAAGCTGACCGTTAAAGTGAATCAATTCAGCCGGGGTGCCACCGAAAAGATTGAATCGGCCGGTGGTAAAACAGAGGTGATTTAGTTGTTCAAAATATTCGCCAATGCTTGGCGTGTTGAGGATATTCGTAAGAAGTTGCTGTTTATTTTTCTGCTGCTTCTGATATATCGTTTCGGCTCTGCAATACCCCTGCCGGGTATAGACTTGGATTTGTTATATCAAGTGCGTCACGGCATGGGAGATGTGGGCTTCGACGCTGTCCAGACCATTTTCTCCATGATTGCAGGGGGCGGCGTGGGTTCGGTCTTTGTCATGGGCATCGCACCGTACATCACGTCATCCATTATAATGCAGCTTCTGACATACGCCATTCCCCAGCTTTCTGCCATGCAGAAAGAGGGCGAGGACGGGCGTAAGAAAATCCAGCAAATAACCCGTTATTTGGCGGTTGCGCTGGCTGCATTGCAAGGCGCAGCCACGGTGTTCTCGTACACCAACTGGCCACCGGGTATGGGCGGGTTTAATCTGTTCAGACTCGACCATCAAAATATGTTTGTGTACATCATGGCCACACTTGCTATGATGGCCGGTACGATTTTTATTATGTGGCTGGCCGAGCTTCTGACGGAAAAAGGTATCGGAAACGGTGCATCCTTCCTGATTTTTGCCAACATTTTGGCGGGGCTTCCTACCGGTGCAATGGCTTTGTGGATGATGGTGACAGGTGACACAAGTGTTGGAGTTATTGCGCAAGCGATTATTCTTCTGGCTGTGTTTGCCGCAATTATAGCTTTCGTTGTTCTTGTTCATGAGGGCGAACGCAGAATTCCTGTGCAGTATTCGCGGAAAGCCGCCCGGGGTTATGGAAATCATAATTCCTATATTCCGCTGAAGGTTAATATCGCAGGCGTTCTGTCAATCATTTTCGCAATGTCATTACTACAATTCCCCGTGCAGATTGCACAGTTTTTCCCCAGCCCCATGGGCGCAGACCCAAACCTTATGGAAAGAATCGCATCTTTCTTGGATTTTAGAGAGCTTCATTGGGTCGGTGCATTAATATATGTAGTTTTGATTTTCGCTTTCACTCATTTCTATACTTCTTTTGCGGTCAACCCCGTGGAAATGGCCGAAAATATGAAGAAAAACGGTGGATTTATCCCCGGCATCCGACCGGGCAAACCCACCAGCGAGTTTATTCAAACTACGGTAAATCGCCTGTCTTGGATAGGCGCGGTATTCTACAGCATAATCGCGCTTACCCCTATTCTGCTGGATAGAGCAATTCCCCAAATGCAAATTGGATTTGGCGGCACATCGCTCCTAATCGTAACAGGCGTCGCGCTGGAGTTTGTAAAGCAGCTGGAATCACAGCTGTTAATGCGTCACTACAAAGGCTTCCTAGAGTAAGTATGGGCATTTTCATAAAAAATGACGAGCAAATCTCGCTTATGCGTATTGCAAGCCGGATTTGTGCCCGTACTCATGAGCTTTTGGCCAAGGCCATCCGCCCCGGAGTAACAACCGCAGAGCTTAACGGCATTGCGGAGGATTATATAAGAAGTAATGACTCTACACCCTCGTTTTTAGGCTATAGGGGTTTCCCCAAGGCCATCTGTGCCAGCGTAAATAACGAGGTAATCCACGGCATACCGGGTTTGAGGCGGCTAAGAAGTGGCGATATTATAAGTATTGACATTGGCGTATGTTATAAGCGTTTCCATGGAGACGCGGCGCGGACTCATGCTGTCGGTAAAATTACCGATGAACATCAGAAGCTTATCGAAGTTACAGAGCAAAGCTTTTTTGAGGGAATGCGCTTCGCCAAAACAACCAACCGGCTTCATGACATCTCCAACGCTATTGACGATTACGTTGACGGTTTCGGTTTTAGCATAGTTCGCGAGTGGTGCGGCCACGGAATAGGCCGGCATGTTCACGAAGACCCGCAAATTCCACACACCCGGCAAGACAAACGCGGCCCGCGCCTTGGGCGTGGAATGACATTGGCAATTGAGCCGATGATAAATGCCGGGACATTTGAAATAAGCTCGTTAAACGACACTTGGACTGTGGTGACACAGGACGGAAAGTATTCCGCTCATTATGAAAATACCATTCTGATAACAGATGGTGAGCCGGAGATTTTGACACTATGACCCCGGGGCTGGTCGTTCGCTCCGCGAACTGCTCGCCCATGCAACCCGGGCAAATAGTTTTTTCAAAGGCCGGGCGTGACAAAGGGCTTGCGATGGTCATTCTGGAAGTAAAGGGCGAGTATTTATACTTGGCAGACGGGACTACACGCAGTTTGCAAAAACCCAAGAAAAAGAAAGCAAAACACGTACAACCCACTAATCATATATTAGAACTGTTGCCTGCTTGCGGGCGCGATTTGCAAGATGCGGACATCCGCAAGGGACTTAAAAATGTAGGATTTTAATGAACACATCTTCCATGTTAAAGGGCTTTCCGGGAGGGAGGTAAGCGGCATTGTCAAAAGACGATGTAATTGAAGTAGAAGGTAAGGTAATCGAAAAATTGCCTAACGCTACGTTTCAAGTTCAGCTGGAAAACGGACATATAATTCTTGCGCACATATCCGGCAAATTGCGGATGAATTTTATCCGTATAATTCCCGGTGATAAGGTGCTTATAGAAATGTCGCCTTATGATTTAACCAAGGGGCGTATAGTTTGGCGCGACAAGTAACTGCGTTACGACTAACACCGCTGAAATGCGTTGTAGGCCAAAAGTACGTCTCGAAGTCGGAATGGTTTTTTGAAGGAGAGGGTTTTTTATGAAAGTAAGACCGTCGGTTAAACCGATTTGTGAGAAATGCAAAATTATCAGGCGCAAACGCGCTTTAAGAGTCATTTGCGAAAACCCTAAGCATAAACAACGCCAAGGGTAACATTTGAAATTGCACAGTAATTGTGCGAATAGGAGGCATTTTATTTATGGCACGTATCGCAGGCATTGACTTGCCCAGAGAAAAACGGGTAGAAATAGGGCTGACCTATATATTTGGAATAGGCCGGCCAAGCTCCAAGCGGATTCTTGCGGAGGCAAAAATAAACCCCGACACTCGTATTAGGGATTTAACCGAGGACGAGGTTATTCGTATACGCAATGTTATCGACAGCTCCCAAGTGGTGGAGGGTGATTTGCGGCGCGAAGTCGCGCTTAACATCAAGCGGCTGGTTGAAATCGGATGTTATCGCGGTATACGTCATCGCAAAAGTTTGCCCGTGCGCGGGCAGCGCACCCGCACCAACGCCCGTACTCGCAAGGGTAAAGCGCGTACTGTTGCCAATAAGAAGAAGTAACGGAGGTAATTTTTAATGCCAAAAAGAGCGGTAAAGAGAGCGGCCACTCGTCGCAGACGCGACAGGAAATTTGTTGACCGTGGCCAAGCGCATATTCAATCATCCTTTAACAATACCATTGTCACCATAACCGATGCCTCCGGGAATGCCCTTAGCTGGGCCTCCGCAGGGCAGCTGGGTTTCCGCGGCAGCAGAAAATCCACGCCATATGCCGCGCAAATGGCTGCGGACACAGCCGCCGGTGCGGCCAAGGAATATGGCTTGCGTATGGTGGAAGTGTATGTAAACGGCCCCGGAAGCGGCCGTGAAGCGGCGATTCGCGCATTGCAGGCGGCCGGGCTTGAGGTTACACTTATTAAAGACGTAACCCCCGTACCCCACAATGGTTGCCGGCCACCAAAACGTAGAAGAGTATAATTGGAGGATTGAGCTATGGCGAGATATATCGGCCCGGTTTGCAGACTTTGCCGCAGAGAGGGCGAAAAATTATTTCTTAAAGGGGAAAAATGCTCTAAGCAGGCTTGCCCCATTAGTAAGCAGCGTCCCGCGCCCGGACAGCATGGCACAAGCCGTAAGAAGCTTTCCGAGTACGGTCAGCAGACCCGCGAAAAGCAAAAAACCAAGAGAATTTACGGCGTGCTGGAGAAGCAATTCCGTAAATACTTCGAAATAGCGCGGCGTATTCCCGGAGTTACTGGTGAGAATTTGCTTCGTCTTCTGGAGATGCGCTTGGACAATGTTGTTTATCGGCTTGGATATGGCCGTTCTCGTACAGAGGCACGTCAAATTGTGCGCCATAATCTGATTACCGTAAACGGTAAAAAAGTGAACATCCCCTCATATCAAGTAAAAGTTGGGGACGTCATTCAGGTGCGCGATAAATCTAAGAGCTTGCAGCGTTTCAAGGATGTCCTGGATGTGACTGCGCCCCGCGCCGTACCCGAGTGGCTTACCTCTGATTCGGAAAATTTACGCGGAACGGTTGCATCAAAGCCGCTTCGCGAGCATATAACCTACGACCTGCGCGAAACGCTTATCGTCGAGCTTTACTCGAAGTAGTTAAAAAAGGAGGTTGTATAGGTGCTCGAAATCGAAAAACCTCGTATTGAGATAACAGAATCAAAAGGCAATTCGTATGGGTGCTTCATTGTTGACCAGCTTGAGCGTGGTTTCGGAACGACAGTCGGAAACGCTCTTAGACGGGTGCTTTTGTCAAGCCTTCCCGGAGCAGCAGTCAGCAATATTCGCGTGGAAGGTGTTCTGCATGAATTTAGCCATCTGCCGGGAGTCAAAGAGGATGTAACGGAAATTATCCTCAATTTGAAAGCTCTTGCCCTCCGCGACGTAAGCGAAAATCAAGACCCAAAAACTATCGTAATTGATGCTGCCAACGAGGGCGTTATCACTGCCAAGGATATCAAGCTGAGCGCGGACATTGAGGTGCTTAATCCGGATTTGGTTATCGCAACCCTCGACGGCAAAGACGCCAAGCTCTTTATAGAAATGACCGTGAAAAAAGGTCACGGTTATGTCGGGGCGGACAAAAATAAAAGTGCCGACCAGCCAATCGGCCTGATTCCCATAGATTCGATTTTCACCCCGGTCAGAAAAGTTAATTTCCAAGTCGAGCCGACCCGCGTGGGCAATGTTACCGACTACGATAAGCTAACGCTGGAGGTTTGGACAAACGGTACAATTTCTCCAAAAGATGCCGTTTGCTTGGCGGCAAGAATTCTGACAGGGCATTTTAACCTGTTCGTAGACCTTTCGGACTCGGTAAAGGCCACGGAAATTATGGTTGAGCGCGAAGAGGGCCTAAAAGAGAAGATGCTGGAAATGACCATCGAAGAGTTGGACCTTTCCGTCAGAAGCTACAACTGCCTGAAACGCGCCGGCATTAACAATGTGGAAGACTTGGCCAACAAAACCGAAGAAGATATGATGAAAGTTCGTAATCTGGGGCGTAAGTCCTTGGAAGAAGTTTTGAAAAAAATGGCGGATTTGGGCTTGGCACTACAGCCCGCCGAGGAGTAATAGGAGGATTTATGTCCGGTTATAGAAAATTAGGACGCACGTCCAGCCAGCGGAAAGCAATGCTTCGCGCGTTGGCTACACAGTTGATATATCACGGCAAGATTACAACCACGGAAACCCGCGCAAAGGAAGTCCGGCGCGTGGCGGAAAAATTAATCACTTTGGCCGTGAAGGAAAAGGATAATTTCACCACGGAGAGCGTAACGGCCAAAGTCCCCCAAAAGGACAAGGACGGCAAGCGCGTTAAAGTTGTCGAAAACGGCCGCAAAGTCACCGTTTATAACGAAGTCGAACGCAACGTAAAAAAGGACAGCCCCTCGCGGCTGGCTGTGCGCCGTAAGATTTTAAGCGTGCTCTATTCCGTAACCCAAACCCCGGAGGACGGACGGCGCAAACGTAGTGAATCCAAGAGAATTTGCCCTGCGAATCTTTTGTTCGAAAAAATCGCACCAAAGTATGCCGGCCGCAACGGCGGCTACACCCGCATCGTTAAAATAGGCCCAAGGCGCGGCGACGCCGCCCCAATGGTATTGCTGGAACTGGTATAATATAGTGAATTCAATGAGAAACCGTCCCGGCAGAGCGGCACCCGAAAACGCGGAATGGGCGTTTTCGGGCGGTTTTGTTGCGACAGACGGGACGGATTTCGAATTAATTCACTATTTTTTAAGACCGTAGGCATGTAAATACTTGTCTGCGGTCTTTTGTAATGCTGTTGCTTAGGGGGCTTATAAGAATGAGCGAAGAAATTATCAAGAAAAAATATCAGAAAAATGGCGATAAATTCGGGGAATATGAATATTATTTGCTGGGGGAAACAAATTTTAGTAATTTAAAAAAGTTTAATATAATACCCGATAAAGATTATGGTCAGTATGAGATTAAAGCACCAGATGCATTAATATGTGACAGGCGAAATAAATCTAAAATTAATGTATTATGCGTTATTGAATACAAACGCGGTGAAAAATTTAATACAGCGTCTAAAGTGCTTAGCGCACTGGAGCAATGCAATAATTATGCTCAAATGCTGGGTGCGCGAATAGGACTGGCAACCGATGGGGAAAGTTGCCATTGGATTAATTGTGATGCAAGCTATGAAGATTGCGACCATACATATTATGATGGTTCGGTGAACATACAAAGAGGTTTCAGCTATATTAAACGCGAGAATGATATGCATTTTTCCGAATATTTTGACCCAACATCGTCCGAAACCATTAAAACAATCAACAAACTTCTAAAGAATATTGACGTAAATAACAGTGTTTTAAAGTCAGAGGAAATGATGTCGCCGTCTTCTTTGGCTAAAAGGGTATGGCAGGCCGTATTTGTTGCCACAGGCGACGACCCTAAAAAATGTCTTATGACTTTTACGGAATTATTTATTTTCAAATTTTTAAGTGATATAAACATATTGGATATGGACGATAATGGAAATAGAGTTGATTTCGATACGGTTTTTGAAAAGGGAAAAAATCATTGCCTTAGATACTATATGGTAAATGTCAGGGCCCATATAAAGCAGCTTTTCCCGGCGGTGGATGGAACTACTATTATTAATGGTATCAGTTTAAAAAAAGAGCAAAATCAAGATGAATTGTTTTTTAATATCTTAAAAAGTTTTAATGAGTATGGAAAACTAAAAAACATTGACCCTGCCTTTAAAAGCAGGCTGTTTGAAGATTTTTTAAAGGGCACAAAAGGCAAAAAGCAATTGGCTCAGTTTTTCACACCAAGAAACGTAATAAAAGCAATTGTTGAAATGGCAAATGTCAAAAACCTTGCAAGAGGCAGCAAAATCAACGACCCGGCAAGCGGTGTTGGCGGGTTTTTGACCGAATCTATACTTAACCGCCGCTCCAATGATATAGAAGATTTTCGATTTATTAACGGAGAAATTCATAGTAATATAAATTATTTGGGCACAGACTATGATGAAATGACAATTGTGTTGGCAAAAGCCAATTTAATGATAACATTAACCGAGTTGTTGCATGAAAACCCCACCTTGACGGCAAAAATTTCTGAACTGATAGGCGGTATTTTTAAAACAACAAATAAAAGTATCATCGGTTCCCTTGAACTTGTGCAACCGGGGGAATATAATTTAATTATGTCAAATCCGCCGTATATATCATCGGGTGTGCGTTTGTACAAAGAATATATCAATTCAAAGGAAGATTTGAAGGATAAGCACTACCCTGTTTCGTCTATAGGTAAGGAAGGTTTATTTGTTCAAAAAATAGTGAATGAACTGGCAGAAGGAGGGGAAGCATTTATTATTTTGCCGGATGGCTTTTTTTACAGGCCTACCGACCAAAAATTAAAAGAAAGTATTATTGACAAATGTTATATATACGCGATAATTTCATTACCTGCGAAAACATTTTACGCAACCGACAAAAAGACCTATATTTTAAACATAAAAAAGAAAGATAATAAGCTATCGACGCAGGATTTTCCGGTGTTTATGGCTATTGCTTGTTCGATAGGCGAAACCCTTGACGCCGACAGGCTTGCTGATGAAAATAATGATTTGCTGGCAATAACCAAGGAATACAAGTATTTTAAAAGTTCCCCAAAGGAATATACCAATAGCTCGTTGAGTAAGATTAAAGTAGTTGATTTCGAAAAATTTTCATCGTCACAAAATTGGCTGACAGAGCAGTTTTGGAGCGTTGATGAACTAAGCGATTTGGGGCTTGTTAAGCTTCAAAGAAAGGTTTCAGAAGAGGATTTCTTTGATAATATAGATTATTTTAATGAATATTTAGCAGAGATAAAAAATGTTTTTCAAAAAGAATTTGAAGCAATAACTACTTCCGTTGAATGCGTTGAAATAAGCATTTTAGACAAGGAATGCTTCAAATTTATCACCAGCGCACTTAATTTAAACAAGAAGCAGTATTCGAAGCTGGACACAGGCAATACTTCTGATATTCCCGTATATACCGCAGCGCGTAAGCCCGTTGCGTATTTTAAAGCTACAGAAGAGATGCAACCGATTCGTGCTAGTGACGAAAATGCCCATATCTCATTTGCCTCTGACGGCGATGGAACTGCCGGTACAAATGTTTTTCTGCATAAAGGCGATTATTTTATTAATACCTCGCGGAAAGTAATAGAAATTCTTGAAAAAAATATTTTGCCGGAATATATTTTTTATTATTTGCAGGACATGAAGAAAAAATATGGATTTGACTACAGATTCAAAGCCACAGAGCATTATCTTTCTCAAGTTATAATTAATATCCCAATTGATGAAAACGGGGATTTTAGCGTTACTAATCAACAAAAATATATTGATTTGCACAAAAAGCTTCAGGAGACAAAAACAGGTGTTTTAAATAGTTTTTTTGCTAAAATGAAGGAATTTGAAACGGATATAGATTATCAATTAGAAAAAAAATCTATGGAATTTTTTAAATCCCTTGCGTAACCGAGGTGGCTAATGAACGTTTTAGATTTGGCGGTACTGGCTCTGGTGGCTTTGTGCGCCTTTGCGGGTTATCGCCGGGGGCTAATCCGTACTGTATATGGGTTGGTTTCTTTTTTTATCGCATTCTTTTTGGCGAGTCGGCTGTATTCGCCTGTGGCGCGGATTCTTCGGGGGACGGGCTTATTTTCGATGCTTCAGAATAATATTTCCTCGACTTTGAATTTGGAGCGGGTGGTTGGGGAGCACACGGCCGCAAGGCAGGCGGAGATTATCGACACGCTGCCGTTGCCGGCAGCTTTGCGGGAGCTTTTGCATTCTTATAACACGCCCAATATGTATGAGCTTTTGCAGGTGGATACGATTGATGCCTATATTTCCGGGTTTTTTGCCAATATGGTCATTAACGCGATTGCGATTATTGGTGTGTTTATGCTGGTGCTGGTGTTGCTTTCCATTGCTGGTGTCGCGCTGGACATCGTTGGCAGACTGCCTGTTATTTATACCTTTAACCGTGCCGGAGGGCTGATTTTTGGTTTGGGAATGGGTGCTGTGTTGGTGTGGCTTTGTGTTGTGGTTATGACGCTGTTGTCAACCGCAACCCCCGAGCTTGGTTTGTATTATTTGATGCGTGAGTCCTTTGTTGTGCGGTGGGTTTTGAATACCATGATGATGCCGCAATTGACGGCGGTGGCTTAGAATGAGTTGGCGGATTGCCGGAGCTTTTGTTATAGTGAATCTCGCGCTGGTGACGTTGGTTTTCTTTTTGCTTATGCCCGCTGCCGAATCTATCTCCAACGGTAGGCAGGTTGTCCGCGCTCAGGAGAGCCGGTACGCCATCGAAAGCGGATTTCTGGCGGAATACGAGGCTAATTTGCTCGAACTCGCCGCCCTAGGTCAGAGGCAGAGGCTTCTGACCTATGACGAATTCGCGTCTGTGCTGGCCGAAATCGGTCTGCTGGCGGCCTCCCGCAACCTCACCCGGCTTGACCTGCGCGCCTCCGAGCCAACGGTCTATTACGCCGCTGCGGCCGACTTCGACCGCCTTTTTGAAATGCGCGTTCACGCCGTTTACGAGGGCGGTATTTACGACGCGCTGAGATTTGTATATGATTTAAAAACTTGGGGCAAAGTTTTGACATTCTCTATCCATGCGGAGGATGCACCCGTCCGCCTTGACGTGGAGTTTTCTGTTTTTGGGAGGTAAATAGTAAAAGATGCGCTATAAATTTTCAGATTTTTGGACATGGGGGACGAGGCTCCGCAAACCCATGCTTATGTTTGCGGATTTTTTGCAATTTACCGCAAGCTATTTTGCCGCATGGTTTATACTTTTGCGCCGGATTGATTTGTCCGAGCGTCTGGAAGCGATGCTTCTGGGTTATGCTTTTTTTATTGTGATTTTTTTTGTGAGCTTTTGGGCCTTTGGTATGTACGAGAGTCTGTGGCGGTACGCGGAGGCCTATGAGTTTTTAAAGTGTATGATGGCCACGGCGGTGGCTGTGGCGGCGTTTGTTGGGGTGACGTGGATTGTGATTCAGCCGCCTGTGGTGGAGCAGCGGCTGCCGATTACGGTATATTTTATTTCGGCGATGATGGCGGGGGCAAGCGCGTTGTTTTTCCGGACGTCCTATCGAGCTTATCGAACAAACAATGCCACACGAAGCGCGAAAGCGAATCGCAAAAAAGTGCTGATTGTGGGCGCGGGGGAGACCGGCGCGGCGGTAATCCAGGGTCTATGGCATATCCGCCACGCCCATTTGTATGACGTGGTCTGCTCCGTGGACGACGACCCGGCCAAGCAGGGCTGCAAAATCCAGCGAATCCCGGTGGCGGGTATGGTTCGTGACATTCCAAAGCTGGTGGAGCGTTATGGAATCAGGGTGATTCTGCTGGCCATACCTCATGCCACAGGTAAGGAAAAGCGGCGCGTTTCCAGCATCTGTGCCAAAACAACCTGCGAATTAAAGAAAATCCCAGACCTCTTTGACTTTGATGAAAACGAAGCAGACCATGCCCCGGCTCTTGTTTCGCGGATAGAGGACGTAAGCGTGGAGGATTTGCTGGGCCGCGATGTGGTTGACATCAAACGTTTTAAGACGAAATATTTGGCGGGCCAAACCGTGCTGATAACAGGCGCGGGGGGCACAATCGGCTCGGAGCTGTGCCGGCAGGTGGCGGCCCACGGCGCGGCGCGTATCGTAATGCTGGACGTGGTGGAAAACGGCCTCTACGCCATCGAGCAGGAATTGCTATTCAAATTCGGCAATACGCCCCAGGTAGTTGCGGAAGTGTGCAATATCCGCGAGGAATCCCGCCTTGGGGCCGTTTTCGCAAAATACAAGCCTGACCTGGTCTACCACGCAGCCGCCCACAAGCATGTCCCCCTAATGGAAACAGCCCCCGAAGAGGCTGTGAAAAATAATATCTTGGGCACGCTTAACGTGGCCCGGGCCGCCGATACTTACGGCGTAAAACGCTTTGTGCTGATTTCCAGTGACAAGGCCGTCAACCCCACCAATGTCTACGGCGCGACCAAGCGCGTCTGTGAAATGATAGTCCAAACCCTCAATCCCCAAAGCACGACGGAGTTTGTATCCGTGCGCTTCGGCAATGTCTTGGGCGCGAACGGCTCCGTTATTCCGCTTTTTAAAGCGCAAATCGCCGCAGGGGGCCCCGTGCGCGTCACCCACAAGGAAATCATCCGCTACTACATGACCGTTTCCGAGGCCGTGTCCCTTGTAATGTCCGCCGGGGAAATGGCTAAGGGCGGCGAAATCTTCGTCCTAGACATGGGCGACCCCATAAAAACCCTCGACCTGGCCGAAATGTTAATCCGCCTTTCCGGCTACGAGCCCTATAAGGAAATCCCCATAGAAATTACCGGCCTGCGCCCCGGCGAAAAACTCTATGAAGAACTCCTCATGGCCGAGGAGGGCCTCAAGACCACTTCCAATAAAAAAATCTTTGTGGGCCGCCCCATTGATATCAATCCCGACTATCTATTTGATTCGCTAAATCTGCTAAAGGATGCGGCAATTTCCTCCTCGGAAACCTCCCGCACAGCAATGCTGGACAAGCTGCGGGAAATCGTGCCAGGGTTTAGTGCCCCAGCTTTAAATGCTCTATAACAGTGCGTCCCTCAAAATCCCGGGAAAGTGCTGACTCCGCGCTTCTGGAGCGCGTCGCCTAGCCCTTTCGACCGGGCCAATGCGCTATGCGGCAACGCGAATCAGCTTCGCTGAAAGCCGACCACGCCCCCAAGACCGATGAAAATTGATTTCCGTGGTGGCTTTGCTTTGTGGACGGACAGGCCTTCAAAAATGTGTTAAGACTTTGTAAAATAGATAAAAAATTGATATTTACGGAGGTGCAAAATGCAATTATTAACAGCATCATGTTACAATTTGGATGTAATTTGCTTGCTCAACGCATTTACAGCAGACAACTACTATACAAGCAGGCACAAAGAAGTTTTTGACGCATGGTATCCACGGTTGAGCGAAGAAAGAAAAACAAGAATACGAGAATTGGTTAATAGGCAAGGGAATGCAATGCTCTCACCGACTATCACACTTTTCATATCTTCACTTGAAAATTTTAATACAAGAAATCTTGTGGAAATGTTAGGTAGCTTTGACGAAATCGAAGCATCCATGAACAGAACCCAATATACTTTTCATAAGAATGAGTTTGAAGAGCAATTTTCACGGTTCAAAAATATAATTATTCCTCTCATTTCTGAACTTGAAGACAAAGGATTCCGTGAATATTGGGAAGAAAATTGGTTACCGAAGGTACAAAAAAAATGTACCGAGATAGACAGCCAGTTAATTGATTTCAAAATGGACGAAGCGTTGCAGCCCTTCGGTGATATTGATAATGCCGATTGCACTATATACCTCTCTGCTTTTACGGACCCATTAGGGATAAAACTATGTGGTAGTAACCTTATCACAGACATTAGATATTCATTGGATATTATTTTGTCGAATGCTACGCACGAGCTATTTCATCCGCCGTATAACCATGAAAAAGTGCATGACTCTGTGCAGGCGTTATTTAATAAGCCGTGGGTAAAAAAAGCCTTCGACAGCCAATCCCCCAATTCCGGTTATGGCACGATGGAAGGCTTCATTGAGGAAAATATAGTTGAAGCCCTGGGGATTTACCTCGCTGTTAAACTGGGTGCAACCATAGAGCCGTATGAATATTTCAAAAATCATGATGGTGGTTCGCACGTTGTTTCACCGCATTTTTACAAATATCTGTGTGAAAATGAGAAAATGCGGGAACAGTCTTTTGAAGATTACTTTATTGACTTCGTCACTTCACTAGCCTAACGCGCATAGTGTGGTAAGTCCACAGCTACCGCCTGCACAAGTTTTCCCTTACATCAAGTTCGCTTGGGCGGACAAGCCTGTAAAAATGTGCTGCAATTTTGTAAGGCAAGCGGACTAAAATTATATTTGCAAGGGGTGCATACAGTGCAAAGAATAGTTTTTTTGCGGCATAGCGAACCTGATTACTCGTTTGTTAGGGAAAGGAAATATATCGGTCATGGGCTTGATTTAGCCCAGCTAACCGAAAATGGTATTAAAATTGCTGAAAATACTTCATTTGATAATAGATTAGATAATGCTGAAATAATAATTTCTTCTCCGTATACACGGGCCTTGCAAACAGCGGCGATTATATCTAAAAATAGGCAGTTGGATATAAAAATAGAAGTAGATTTACATGAATGGATGCCCGATTTATCTTTTCAATATTCGTCCAAGGAAGAATCATTAAAAGCAAGTGAATTATGTACGAAGCATAAAGGGGTATGCCCAAACAATAGCCAAATAAAATTTGAAAACCTCATTGACGTATTTAACCGCGCTAAAAACGCGCTTTTGTGTTATAAAAAATATAAAAAAATTGTTGTTGTGACGCATTGTATTGTTATGCGTCAATTTTCTTTTGCACCTGAAATACCTTTCTGTGGAATATCGGAAATTGATTTTGACGAGTCATTTTCGTGGGTAGGATTTAAGTCGGATTAGCGGAGGACAAGTATGTCAGCAAAAAAAAGGCTGAAAGTCTACACAAGAAAGTTAATACATTTATTTTGTCCTGTGTGGGTTCAGACGGATACCCATTGACGAAAGCAGTTTTGCCGGCCAAGTACAGAGAGTCGTTGAGCGAGATTTATTTTTGTACAAATACATCCTCTAAATTTGTAGCCGACATGAGTATCAAGGAAAAATATTGGCAGAATATGTTCAAAAATGCCTATCCGCAAAAATCTTTTACAGACCCTGGCTTCTGTGTTCTAAGGTTTTCTCCAATTTCAGGAAGATTTTATGCGGATTTCACACTTGAAGATTTTGAGATTTAATACTGCTCTCAATAAACATAGCGAAATATCCCTTCATTCGCGCTCAAGGAAAAAAGAACGAGATAAATGCTTGATATACAGCGCATTAACCGCTCACTCTTCTTCTGAAAATGCTTTTGACTGATTACGCCTGGAGTGAACAATGTGCGTAATATAGGCCGTTTGATTGATAATACGGTAATACGTGATAAATGGGCTGGCAATCAATCTGCGGTATCCGGGTGGCAGAAAGGGGAATTCACCTTTTGATAATTCTATGCCAATAAAAGGATTATCCTCTAACTGGCACGCCCTTGCCTCAAGATTGTCAACCATTTTTAGTGCCGCATGTGTGTTATCTTCCGCCATATATGAAAAAACTTGCCGGAGCTGTGCGTTTGGCCTCCATTAGTTCAATTGTCAGTCTCAGGCGGCTAATCATATCATTGTATGCTTCATGGCTCATCACAACAAGGTCACTTTCGCCATTCCTTGTTATCAGTATAGGCTCGTCCATTTCTCGGCACAGAGACGAAAATGCGTTGTAGTCGCTACGTATTACAGACGAAAGTCTAGCGGTTAAAGCCCTAGAGCCAATAAATGCGTTCATGTCATCACCTCATATGGCATTTTGTTGTCATTATTTTGCCATGTGCAGTGACGGTGAGCAACCATATATAGCGATTTCAGTTGAAAAGGGTGAAGTCGAGTGATGCCGTGACTGCACCGGTGATGGCGTCAACTATTATTTCGTGGCGGGAGTTCCAGTGGACGCCGTCCCAGAAGGTGAAAGCCCATACAAGGCGGCCGTCTACGATTTCGGCACTTTGCATCCAACTGATACGGGGACGGTTAAGCCCGGCAAAGTCAAGGGCTATGGCGCGGGCTTCTTGGGCGGATACGGGATGGCTGTCTGCGAAAGCGGCTTTGCCACCGGCCCAAGCGGTCATTTCATCGCCAAGGGCTTCCATTTGCGCGCCTAAGTATTCCATTTCTTGGCCTAGTGCGGCCATTTCGTCAAAGGACATCCTCGCGCCCAGGATGGACATTTCTATTCCCAATGCGGTCATTTCGAGGCTTAGGTCATTCATTTCGTCACCAAGGACAAGCAGCATTTCGCGGGCTTCCAAAAATTCCTGCACGGTAGTTACGGGGTGCGATGGGACGTCCAGTCTCGGAAGCCTGATGTCAAGTGCGTCCAGTCTCGGGGGCATGATATCCGGCGGCGGGACTAAGTCCGGGGGAGGTATCCGCCCATTCTCAAAATCAAACGGGATGCTGGCGTCAAAACCTGCTTGAGGTTCTGGAATCGGCGGTATTTCAACCACGGGGATACTATCCTCGGGCTGTGCCGCGTCGGCTTGATTGAGCATCAGCCCCGCGCTTAAAATTATTGCCAGCACAATTGCAGCCATCGTCATGGCTCTGCTGCGTTTTTTGAAATTCAACACATTTTTCACTCTCCCTTTTATATTGCCCTCGCCGAAAGCAAGGGGCGATACTGTTATGAATCGGGCTTCAGCCGCAAGCGTTATCAGCGACATGGAGTAATTTGCCTTTGTGGCCTCAATGCCCATTTCCCTTAAAACACGCTCGTCGCAAGCCATTTCCATGTCCGCGCCCGTCAGGCGGAACGCCAGCCACACAAGGGGATTAAACCAATGTACGCACAGAATCAAGTACGCCGCGAATTTTATAATATGGTCGCGCCGCCGTATGTGAATTTTCTCGTGCAGAACAACGTATTCACGCTCCTGGGCAGTCAGCCCAAGGGGAAGGTAAATTTTCGGCGAGAAGAAACCCAGCACAAACGGGGATTTTATGTTGCCGGATTCATAGATATTTGGCCCGTCCGGGGAGCGGACGGCTCCGCGCATTTTTCGCTTAATATAGACAATTCCATCGAGAATGGGTTCAGTCATCGCGCAAAAACACCGCCGACGCAGTCGCGGCTTGCGCTCGACTTCACCGTTCTCGATTGAAATTGCTATAATATAGTAGGAAACTATACCGTGCAGAAACATCACCGCCACACCCAGAAGCCATATATGCGCGGCGATTTCATACCACGAGGGGAGGCTTCCCTCTCCGTAAAGCAGGGCGGAATCCATTGCCTCGCCATGTGTGATTGACGCCGGAACGAACCCGGGCGAGGCACTGGATGTAATCGGCTGCGCGGCGAACGGGATAATACTCCACACGCTTTCGATGGAAAACGGTACAATCAGCCGAACCGCCACAATTACCCACAGGCAATACGACACGATTTTGGGGGCCTTTTTAAGCATCAATGAAACATAGAAAAAACGGCAGTAATTTCCAGTTTTAAGGATAGGCTCTCGCCGTCTTTGTCCTTATTTTACTGGAT
>JGI24694J35173_10000924_pt1 | contig 27549 bp, 29 predicted proteins | sample TergutCo191P1_FD_35173 | JGI IMG/M metagenome (IMG submission 35173) | reverse complement strand
TCGTTTGTTATTTCCTTGATTTTTCTGACAGGTATTTTTGAAAGATTGATAATATCAAAACGTTCTTCTATATAAGTTTCACATTCTCTTTTTGCGGATGTCGAGTCGTAAAAAATGTGGAATGCGTATAAATCCTTGTACTCGGGGTAAATTCCGTAAGCCGCAAAACCGCCGCCCAAACCGTTTGAACGGTCGTGCATTACGGAAATCGATTTGATAATAGCTTCGCCGCTTACACGCTTTCCGGATTTATTGATCATCCCCGAAATTGCGCAGCCTGACGGAATCCTAACCTGGCCCTCTCGCTGCATATCCGCTCCTGTGAACGCCTTTGTTCTTATTGTCAGTATAATTATTTGTACAAAAAACGGCAATTTTGGTCAAGGGGGAGGCTGATCTGTCAATTGGCTCTTAATTCATGCAACTCCGACGATGACTCCACTCTGCCTCTTGAATCGTAACTTACCGATTTTACAACGCCGATTCCCCTGACATACCACGATGCTCCGGTGTTAACAATTGGCGATCTGCCCCACCCTGTAGTCGTAGTTGTTGATGTCTGCGTCACTTTGTAAGCCTCGAATGTTCCTGCAGGTACGGTTACTGTCTCGATACCGACGCATACGATGTTGGTTATCGCCACATCCGCAGTAACTCTGCCAATAACGGGAACATTGACAACCATTCTCATCCATGTGTTTTCGAGTCTGCTCCCTGAAACCATGTTTGACGGGACAAACATACTGCCAGAGGACATTGTATAGGTCATGCCTCTTGCCGCAAAAAACGCGTCCATCATGTTTTCCAGCCGAAAATCCAAAACACCGCCTGAAATATTCACGCTGTATTCCCGTTCGCCCGCATTTCCCACCGGTCTTCTGTTTCTGTCCAGAATCTGAATGGCATACACAACAGTTGTATTTGCGCCCGAGCTCCTGACATCTCTGACAGTCATAAGGTTGAAACCTTCTATCCTGCCATTTGAGTTTAGATTGGCGGTAAGCTGAACCATCCCCGGCCTTGTCGGGAAAAAGACATCGTTCGAAAAAACGCTTGCCGCGCATGCCAAAAAAATTAAAAGTAATAAAATGATTTTTTTCATATTCGCTTTTGTTATTATATTTAAATTTCTTGTTTAATTCAAGAGCCAACTGCAAAACAGCCAAAAAAAACAAAAATTGGCGCATTTTTGACACCCGGTTAAACAGGTTGTATTTTATAAAAAAAATATGGATAATCGGATATGGGCTTATTGGAAATAGCAATCATTGCAGTCGGATTGTCAATGGATGCCTTTGCAGTCTCGATCACTCTTGGAATATCGGTTAAAAAGCCAAAGTTTATCGAGTACCTTATCCCCGGCATCTATTTTGGTTTTTTTCAGGCGCTTATGCCCTTTATCGGTTTTTTTGCAGGCTCCCTTTTTTCCGAAAAAGTCGATAATTTTGCGCATTGGATAGCCTTTGCCCTGCTCTGCTTTATCGGCGCAAACATGATAAGGGAAAGTTTCTGCAAAGATGATGACAAAGAGACCGGAGCAAACCCGTTTGCGTTTTTCAAAATGCTGCTATTGGCAGTAGCCACCAGCATCGATGCGCTTGCCGTAGGAATAACTCTTGCCTTTTTTAAAGTGAATATTTTTATCGCGATTATCATAATCGGTTTTACCACATTTCTTATCTCGATAGCCGGCGTAAAGGTCGGCAACATCTTCGGAATGAAATTCAAAAGCAAGGCCGAATTTTTGGGCGGACTTGTATTGGTGGTATTGGGCGTAAAAGTATTGATTGAACACCTGTTTTTTTGATGCATAATTGCCCAAACATATCATTTTACATATACTTTACTGACCACACAGGAGCCAGGCATTGATTGTTGATTCCAGCCCATCCGAACCATCACAGCCATCTATCACGCCGCAATCACTTGCGACAGACCGTATCGGAAAAGAACCTATAGGAAAACTGTTAATCGGTTTTTCCATTCCGGCGATAATCGGAATGCTTGTAAACGCTCTATATAATATTGTCGATCGTATTTATTTAAGTCATGGCGTCGAGCCGCTTGCCATTGCGGGCGTTGGTCTTGTCATGCCCGTCACAATGATTATAATGGCTTTTTCCATGCTTGTCGGCATCGGGGCAAATTCGCTTTTTGCAATTCGCATGGGCGAAAGGCGCCATGATGAAGTCGAAAAAATAATGGGACACGCCTTTGCGCTTCTTTTTCTGCTGCCTGCCGTCTGTATCGTTATCATTTTTATTTTTATGGAACCGATCCTTGCTGACATAATGAAGGCACAGGGAAAAGTTTACGAGTATGCCGAAACGTATTTGCGAATTACGCTGTACGGCGCTGTCTTCGCCGCGATGAGCCCCGGTATTACTCATTTTATACGCTCCGACGGACATCCAAAAACTTCGATGATGGTTCAGATTGTTGGAGCGGTGCTTAATATAATTCTTGACCCTATCTTTATATTCGTTCTTGATATGGGAGTTGCGGGCGCGGCATGGGTAACTGTCATTTCTCAGTTTGTTTCGCTTGTATTTGTTCTTGGATATTTCAATTCAAAATGGACGCGCCTTAGGTTTCGCGTTAAATACATGAAGCTTGAACCAAGGCTTACGGGAAATATTCTTGCAATCGGTTTTGCGCCGTTTATTATGCAAATTGCAATGAGCCTTGTCGGTGTTTTGCAAAACGCAATGATTCTAAAATACGGCGGAGACGAAGCATTAACTGCAATGAATGTTTTCTTTACAATTTTTATCATGATCTTTATGCCGATGATGGGAATCGGGCAAGGCGCTCAGCCAATAATAGGCTATAATTACGGAGCAAAACAATTGGACCGCGTTAAAAAATGTTTTAAACTTGCAATGATTGCCTGCACTGTTTTTCTTACAACAGGTTTTCTTATCATGCAGTTGTTTCCGGATCTCTTATTCCTAATGTTCAGCAAAGACACAGGCAGCTTGCGCGAGCTTGCCATTTTAACAATGCGCATCTGTACATGCATGTTTCCGATTATCGCAATACAATTGATGGGCGGTCAATTTTTTCAGGCAATCGGCAAACCGGTTCAGGCAACCATAGTAAGCTTGTCACGCCAGATTTTATTTTTAATCCCCGCTCTTTTGTTTTTGCCTGTTTTGTTTGAATCGATCGGCATTCGTCCCTTATACGGCATTTATTGGGCGTTTCCATTGGCGGATTTTTGCGCAACGATTGTATCGGCGGTTTTTGTCATAAGGGAATTAAGGACTTGGAAAATTTAAAAGTAATTTTTTTAATAAAAAATAATAGCATAAATAATAATAAAATATATTGATTGTTTTCTTTTTTAAAAGCATTCTGTTTAAAACAAAACAGGAGCGTATATGAAAAATACCGTTAAAATGATTGGAACAGTCGCTTTTACCGCAGTTATCGGATTTTTAATGATTGCCTGCGGCAAAGGAGAGCCCGTCGGAACATATTACAGCAAGGAATATAATACTTCGTATGCGTTTTCAAACGGAAAAATGACACTGAAAACGGGTGACCTTGTAATGGAAGCCGATTACGAAATAAAGGACGGAAAAATAATTACCATAACAGAGTATGGAACTGCACAAGTCGAATATAAACTTAATGGCAGAAAGCTGACTATAACTTCAAACGGGACAACATTTACCATGGTTAAGCAATAACTTTGCATTACTGTTGTTTACCATTATCTCATGGCTGTGGCTGCCGGGGGAAGCCACAGCCATGCGAATATAGATTTAAATCATAGTTAGGTTTACAATAACCCCATGCAGGCAATGCGCCCCATCCTCGCCCAACAGCAGCACCTCAAAATGAATCCGCAGATGCTGCAGTCCATCAAATTGATGGAACTGCCGATTGCAGAGCTGCGCGAAAGAATCGAGCAGGAATTGGAACGCAATCCCGCGCTGGAACTTGTCGAGGATAAAAGCACCGTAACGCTTGATGTAACAAAAACAAACCCGGGCGCGAAATACGAACTTTTTGAAACTTCGTCCGATCCGGGAAGACGCGGGCAAAAAGCGTCCGAAGACCACATGCGTTTTATCGAGGGTGTGCTTACAAGACCCGAAACTTTGCAGGAACACATTTTAAAACAACTGCAGCTTGTGCCGTCCGCTTCGGTTATCGATGAAGAATTGCGCGTAATGGCGGAAACTCTGGTGCAAAATCTTGACGACGACGGCTTTCACAAGGAAAAACCGTATACGCTTTTTGCAAACACGCAGCGAATTAACGAAGCCGTCAAGATCGTGCAGGGGCTGGACCCGATAGGATGCTGCACAAAAGATTACCGCGAATCGCTTGCGGTTCAAATCGAACTTTCGGGCGAAAAAATCGAAATACCGGATATCGAAATACTATTGGACAATCTTGAACTTGTCGAACGCGAAAAATACAATGCGCTTTCCAAAAAACTTAAACTGGACGAAGAAGACACGCAAGACCTTTGCGATTTCATAAAAACACTCTCGCCTTTTCCGGGACGCGCATTTGCATCGAGCCACTCGGAAACGCGTTATGTCATTCCCGACATAAAAGTAACAAGAGACAACAATGAGCTTGTCATCAATCTGAATGACGAAGCCTTCCCCGTTCTGGGAATCAATCCAAACTTTGAAAAATTCGGCGAATCGAACGATCAGGCTGCGCGTGAATTTGCGCGAAAAAACATAAACGAAGCGCGGCTGTTTATAAACCATTTAAGTCAGCGCAGCCAAACATTGATTCGCGTCGCAAACGCCATTTTGGAATTTCAAAGGGCGTTTTTCATTAACGGCCCGAAACATCTGGCTCCATTAACCCTTGGCGACATTGCGCGGGAGCTTGATGTCCACGAAACAACGGTTTCCCGCACGGCAAACGGCAAATATATGCAGACCGAATGGGGAATATTTGAAATTCGATACTTTTTTACCAATTCGATAAGCGGCGCGGGCTCTTCGGGCTCCCAATTTTCCAAAGAAAGCGTCAAAGAGATCATAAAAGAGATCATTATTGCAGAAAATCGAATTTTGTCAGATAAGGAAATTTCTTCCATTTTAAGCGGAAAAGGAATTGCACTGGCACGCAGAACTGTGGCAAAATATAGGAAGGAACTTGATATGGGTTCTTCATACAATAGAAAGCTCTCCGCCCGTCAGGACTGAGGAAAACACAGGAGGTTCAAAATGAACTTGGATATTAAGGCAGTGCATTTTTCACTGCACGACGACGCAAAGGAATACCTGAATAAAAAAATTGAAAGGCTGCGAAATGCCGAAAACATGATTGTCGATCTTTTGATCACTCTTAAAAAAGAAAAAGACTTTAATGTCGAGGCGACAGTGAATTTCCGCTGGGGCGTTTCTGTTCATGTAGAAGAAGTTGATTTCGAACTTACCAAAGCCATTGATAAAATGATTGACAAGCTTGAAGCAAAAATAACCAAAGAAAAAGAAAAGGTAAAGGAAAAACGCTAGGCGCATCATGGAAAAAAAATCCTCTTTTGCGCTGCGGCTGGATAAGATATACGATTGGATGGCGGAAGAGGGCATCGCTCTTTTAATGCTGGAAGACACAGAATCAAGGCGCGATCAAAATATCCGCTGGTTTACAGGCCACCCTGGAGACGCGCTTCTTTTCCTCTCTGTGGACAGGCAGGCGATTCTTGCGGCATGGGACATAAACCTTGCAAAACTCCATGCAACGCTTCCCCCCGAAGCGATTTTTTCCTACAACGATTTTGACAGAAAGCCAAGCAAGGCAATCGCCGCTGTCGCAAAAAAATTGGGCATCCCCATTGGCTCAAGAGTGGAAATTCCAAGCGTTACGCCCTATCCCCTCTTTTTGGATTTTGTCGGCGAACTTACCGATTTTGACATTCTATGCAGAAACAAGGGAAGCGGAGCGGAAATAAACAAATTCCGCGCAGTTAAAGACGATGAAGAAATCGCAATCATTAAAAAAGCGGCAGGCATTACAAACGAATTGATTGATTCCATAGAAAAAAACGTCAAATCCGGAAAAATAAAAACAGAGGCGGACGCCGCTTTATTCATAGAAATGGAAGCTCGCAGTCATGGCTGCGAAGGAACAAGTTTTGATACGCTTGCCGCAGGACCGGACAGGAGCTTTGCCATTCACGCGTTCCCGACATGGACAAACGCGCCGTTCGGCACAAAAGGGCTTTCAATTCTGGATTTCGGCGTAAAATTAAACGGCTACTGCACGGATGTAACAATCACATTTGCCCGCGATTTGGATGAAAAGCAGGAAAAACTTATAGAGCTTACGGAAAAAGCGGCAAAACTTGCGATTTCGATGGCGCATAACGGAACCATGACCAGAGACATTGCCGCGGCTGTTGACAGGCTTTTTTCCAAATCCAAAAAGAAAATGCCTCATGCTCTGGGACACGGCGTGGGACTTCAGGAACACGAGTACCCTCTTGTCAGAAATTCAAGCGAAAACGATTGGGAACTCTCTGCCGGCATGATCTTTACCATAGAACCGGGCCTTTACGACCCCCTGCTTGGCGGATGCCGCCTTGAAAATGACGTTTTAATCACGGAATCGGGGCACGAAGTCCTTACAACGGCAAGAATTATCCGCCTCTAGCATACATCTTAAAAAAACGCTATTATAACTGCATTATGAAAGTATGGGTTAAATTGTTAATCGGCTCCATTTTGGGAATGTCTATCGGCTTCCTTTTGCCAAACACCGAAACTGTTTTCGCGGCTCTCCAGTGGCTGGAAAAACTTGCCATCGGCATCGGACGCTATGCGGTAATCCCCGTTCTGGTTTTTTCCCTTACCGTTGCGGTTTACGAACTTCGCATGGACGATCAGTTTTGGCCGATGGTTTTCAAAAACGCGACACTAATTGTAATAACTTCTTTCTTTGTAATTTTTTCCGGCATCATTGTCACCTCGGCGTTTTCGCCCGAACGAATACCGATGGAAACAGTCGAGCAGGTGGAAGCGCTCAGCCTGAATATCGGCGACAATGTTCTTGAATTGTTCCCGCCCAATATGTTCAGCGTGCTGACAGGCGGCGGTTTGTATCTTTTCCCCGTATGCGTTTTCGCGTTCTTCCTTGGCATGGGATTAAACTACGATCGCAATTATTCAAAACCGGTTCTTTCGCTTATCGATTCGCTGTCGCGCATTTTTTATCACGTTGCGTCGTTCTTTACCGAAATTATCGGATTCATATTGATAGTGCTCGCGGCATTTTGGGCGGTTCGTTTCAATTCGATAATGGAAGCAAAAGTTTTCTCGGACTTGGTTATAATGCTTGCTGTCTTCAGCGTTGTTCTTTGCTTTGGAGTTATTCCGCTTTTCCTTTACATGCTAAAACCGAAAGTAAACCCGTGGCGCGTTCTTTACGGTTTCCTTGGACCTGCAATTACCGCATTTTTATCCGGCGATGTCAACTTTTCCATTCCGATACTTCAGCGCCATGCCAAAGAAAATTTTGGCATACGAAGGCGGTCAAGCGCATTGTCACTTTCGCTGTTCGCCACATTTTGCAGATGCGGAAGCGCAATGGTGGCAGCGGCGGCATTTATCGTAATAATAAAATCCTATTCGTACCTGAGAATCAGCACATTGGATTTATTAACCATCGGCTTGTACGCCTTTGCAATTTCGTTTGTTCTTGCGCGTCATCCCGGCGAAGGCGCATTCATCGCGCTTGCCGCTCTTTGCATACTTTACGGCGGCGGCGAATACAAGGCGGCATACCTTATCATGAAACCGCTCGCATTCTATTTGATTGCAATCGGCACTTTTATCGATATTATGCTAAACGCCTTCGGTACTTATGTTCTTGCAAAGACCAACGGTTTTATAGAAGAAAAGAATCTTGTGCATTTTATCTAAAGGAATAGAAGAACTTTATAACCGCGATGAGAATGTTAAAACCCTCATCGCGCCTGAAAAAATCGAAACCCTTTCAAGTTATATAAAAGAGATAGAGACATTTAACCCCGCCTACGGCTTGGTTGGCACAAGCGACAGAAACGAATTGACAATCAGGCATATATTGGATTCACTTGCTCCATTGGGATTATTATCAAGATTTTGCGCCGAAATCTCTTTGCGGGAAAACCTTCGGGTAAAAATCGCGGATGCCGGTTCGGGCGCGGGGCTTCCCGGCATTCCATTGGCTATTGCCCTAACAGATTGCGATTTTACATTAATCGAGCGCATGGGAAGACGCGCCGGTTTTTTAATGAATGCAAAAGCCGCGCTTTCGCTTCATAATGTCAGCATAGAAGAAAACGAACTTGAAAACGTTACGGGCGCTTTTAACCTGATCGCCTTTCGCGCTTTTAAACCGCTTGAACCAAAATTGCTAAAAACGCTTTTTAAATTATGCGCTCCGGGCGGAATAATTGCGGCTTACAAGGGACGGCGCGAAAAAATTGACGAAGAAATGTCCGCGCTTCAAAAATCGCATAACAATGAACTGCAATGGGAAGCCATACCCTGCCCCGTTCCGTTCCTTGACGAAGAGCGGCATTTATTAATCATTCATTCCTGTTTGTAAAGACGGGCGAATTTGTATTCGTTTGCGGCTTTTTCAAAATCGATATTCTTTTTTTTGATTATATCAAGCAGCGAAGGCATTTCCTTAAAAGATTCCATCACAAACGCCAGTTGGGCTCCCATCAGGAAAAAACTGAAAAAGAAAAACACGTTTATTAATAAAACAACCAAATTGCCAAGCGCGCCGTAAAGAAAATTGTAGCGCGTAATATCAAGAATAACGGCAAGTATCATGCTTATGGTGCCGTAAAAAAACACGCAGAAAAGCGCGCCGCAAAAAGCGGCAAATTTGCGCGGCGGATTAACAGGCACAAAAAGATACAAACAAAACGAAACAATTCCAAGCAGGAAAACATACGAAATGTGGGTTCCCGCAAATGACGTAATAATGTTCAGAATCGGTATTTTTGGCAAAAAATCGAACAATCTGTACAAATGCACCGCCGTCCGCGAGCTGACTATCGACATTAATACAAAAATTACGATTGACGCTTCTATGGAAATGGTAACAAGATAATCCTTAAACGGGTTTCTGTATTTTACGGACGGAAAAATCGTTTTTAGTCCGCGCTGAATGGATTGGGCGATAATGCGGGTCGCCCATAAAATGCTTATAATACCGATAATGCCGGAAATGCCGAATTTGGTGCGCGAAAAAATTTCGCTTGCAAACCACTGTTCGTCAAAAAGCTCCGACAAAAACGGAATATTGCCGATTAAGGCGGCAATTGCGCCCGGGGATCGTTCAAAAATCATAAAGAGGATAAAGGCTATCAAAAGGAGCATGGGAGCCGTGGAAAGCAAAAAACCGTAGGCGCAGGCGGCGGCATGATTTGCAAGCCCGTTATCAAGGTACAAATGGAACGTAATTGACAGCCGTTTAAGGAAGGTTTGTCCCAAAACAATCAGCCTTTTTATTATGTCTTTCATATATTAGGCTAAGTTTAAAATAAAAAATAAAAGTAAAAAAGCCCAAAAAAAGCTAAAGTATGTTATTATTCTACCGATAATTCTTTGAGGGGACTATTTTGTCATATAAGAACGCTTCTTCCACATATAAAGAAACCACCATCAGAACCGCAGGTCAGGGGCAGCTCATCGTCATGCTCTACGACGAAGCCGTAAAACAGCTTACCAAGGCGGTTGAGCTCCTGGAATTGAACAAAACAGACAAAAGGGATCCGGGAAGGATCGAGCTTATAAACAAAGCCGTCATGAAAACCGAGGAAATTCTTACAGAATTGATGGTTTCCCTTGACTTTGAGCAGGGCGGCGAGATTTCCAAGAACCTGTTTTCGCTTTATACTTGGTTTAACCGCGAACTTGTCGAGGCAAACATCAGTCAAAATACGACCAGAATGAAAGCGGTAAAAGACATGCTTTTTGAACTTAGAAATTCATGGAGCGCAGTTGCAAATCAGACTCCCGCCGAAAAGCCGAATCGCGAAATGGTGGGTTTAAATATTGCAGGGTAATAAAAGGGAGGACTTATGACATCATTTACAGAAACAACAGCAACAGAAATCGATTCTGCGGAGCTTGCGCAGAGAGTCGCGGTTTTAAAACGGTTTAAAACATTGCTTTCGCAGCAGAGAGACAGGTTTAAATCATATCTTGAATTGTTGGACAAACAGCAGGGTGTAATTGAATCCGGCAGCGCGGAAGATCTTTTAACCTATGTCGAAATAGAAGAAAAAATCGTCGCGGATATTTTTTCCATTCAAAAAGTCATCGACCCGTTGGAAGAAATGTATTATTCGGTTGTTTCAGGCCGCGATATCGCATCCGCAGAAACGCAGGAAGAAGTGCCAAGCCTGAAAGCGTCGCTTGAAAAATTAAAAGGCGAAGCTGTCTTGCGTTCTTCCAAGAACAAGGAACTGCTCTCCAAGCGAATGCTCGAACTCCGTCAGGAAATAAAAACCCTGCGCAACAATCCTTATGCTATCGGTAAAAATGCGTTTGCCCAGTCAAACTCGGCGTCTCTCATCGACATAAAGGGCTAATTGCCAATCCTAACCCAGGTTTCTCCGTTACCGGAGAAACTTGTGTTGGAATCAATCTGATAAACAAAAGAGCGTCCTTCAATTAAAATGGTAAGCCGTCCGTTCGCCGCCTGATAAGAACCGTTATACGCCCTGTTGTCCCGTATCAAACCCACTCTGCCTGCGGATGCGTTTCCGGTAAACATCAAATCGTTTGTTGTGCCGCCTGTTCCCGACAACCTGTAATTTGCAGGCATAAACTCCGCAGTATTGTTTTCAAATAAAGTTCCTATCCCGCCGCCTGTTTGCTGACGCGGCATATTGCCTGCGGTTTGAACAGCTCCCCTTTCGATTAGGTAATCTGCAATTTGGGAATTGTTGTTTGCCTGAGCAATCGAAAGCGCGGTGCTGCCTTCCTTGTTCCTTGTATTAATGTTTGCGCCGCGATCTGTCAGCAATTGAACAAGCTCAAAATTGTTAAATCTTGCGGCATGCAAAAGACACGTCATGCCGTCGGAATCGTTTCTTGACAATGGATACTGATAATTAACATCAACGCCAGCCTGAATAAACTGCCTTGCAAAATCGAATCTTTGCCTTTCCATCGCAAGCAAAAGAATTTCTCCGTTGGCTGTTGCCCCGGAATTAACAAGAAACTGAACAACATCATTCGGCTGATTCCTGTTTATCGCGGTAAAAAGATCAAACCCCGACGGGGTTACGCCGTGTCTTTGCAGCAGAACAAGGCTTCTTAGAACCGTATCTCCCCTGCCGTACGTTACAACAAGATTTAGCACGTGTCTTTTTTCCTGCGGATTTATGTTATTAATATTTTGGTTGATTATTCGCTCTGTTGAAGGATAGTCGCCTCTTGTTAAGGCATTCACAAGATCCCATCGGTAATCGTTTGCAAAAACAAACCCCGCAGAAAAAAATAAAATTAAAACAATTAACTTTTTCATCCTCTATCCTCCCAAATAGCGAACGATACAACAAACCCCGAATTGTGGGCGATATTGGGTTCGAACCAATGACTCCTACCGTGTGAAGGTAGTACTCTCCCGCTGAGTTAATCGCCCTAAAACACTACTCTGCTTTCGGCGCATCTTCTGCGGCTACGTCGGTCGGCGAAAAGTTTACGGTTTTAACAAAGTCGCAGGCTTCTTTTGCGCCGACTTCCCTGTTCATGTCAGAATCTTCCCATTCAACAGAAAGCGGTCCCTTGTAATTTATCGCATTAAGTTCGCGGATAATGCTTTCAAAGTCAACGTCACCGTGACCAAGAGAGCGGAAATTCCAGCCGCGCCTTACATCGCCAAACGGAAGATAAGAGCCGAGTATTCCCGCCCTTCCGTCCAAAGAAACTGCCGCATCTTTCATGCGAACATGAATAATTTGCCTGTAGTGATCCCTTATGAACAAATGAGGAGACACGCCCTGCCAAATCAAATTTGCCGGATTAAAATTAAAGCCAAGCGTCTTTCTGTTTTTGAATTCCTTTAAAAGACGCTCTGCAGAATAATTGTCGAAAACGATTTGCGAAGGATGAACCTCCGCCGCAAATTTAATCTGGTTCTTGTCAAACTCGTCAAAAATGGGCGACCAGTATTTGATAATGTTCGCATAAGCGTCAAGAATCATCTGCTCGGTTGTCGGCGGGCAGGAATACCAAAAGCCCTGAAGCGGGTTTCCGATAAAACCGGTTACGATTTTTACGCCGAGGTTCTTTGCAGCCGCTGCGGCATACTTCATTTCCTGTACTGCCCACTTGCGAATCTCATCCGGTTTTCCGGCAACAGCCGCAGGCACAACGCCGCCCAAACGGGGGTCTTCGGGGTCTGTAACGCACTGACCAATCAAGTGAGTTCCAATTGCCAGCAATTTGAGATTGTGGTTTTTTATGATGTTTTTATAATCTTCGGTATATTTTGCATCTGTCGCGGCGTTTTTCAAGTCGAGATGATCACCCAAACAGGCAACTTCTATCCCCTCAAAACCAAAGGCTTTTGCTTTGTCGCAAAAATTTTCAAAGGGTAAATCCGCCCACTGTCCCGAAAATAATGTAATTGGTCTAGCCATTATATCCTCCTAAAACGGGAAAATCCGTTCGCCTATAATAGAATAATAATTAATAAAATGCAAGTATATAGGCATGAAGATTTTTCATTTGCCGCCGATACTGTCCGTTGCCGCAATCGCTGCCGCTTTTGCATTGCTCTCCGGCTGCTACACATTAACGCAAGGCACAACCATGTTGGGTTATCTGAGCCGCGCAATACCATTGGAACAGGTTTCGGACAGTGATTTTGTGCATCTGGTTGCCGACATCCGCTCTTTTGCAATGAACGAACTGGGTCTTGCGGAAAGCAAAAATTATACCCGCTATGTCGAGCTGGACAGAAACTATCTTGCTGCTATTGTCTCCGCATCCGACAAGGCATCATTTGACCGCTACGAATGGAATTATCCCGTTGTCGGAAGACTCCCCTACAAAGGTTTCTTTAATGTTGAGGGTGCGCACAGGGAAAGAAATCGTCTTCAAAAACTGGACCTTGATGTATGGATTCGCAGCGTTGACGCATTCAGCACACTCGGCTGGTTTCGGGATCCGCTTTATTCGTATATGAGAAGTTACAGCATAGACAGGCTTGCAGAGCTAATCATTCACGAACTTGTACATGCAACCGTATTCATAAAAGGGCATGCAAATTTCAACGAAGAGCTTGCGCAATTTATCGGGGACGAAGGCGCAAGATTGTACATGGAAACACGGTATGGACTTGATTCCGACGAATACCGCCAAATGCTTTCCTCGGAAGAAAACAGCCGCAGATTCGTTGCGTTCCTTCAGGAACTAATCGCCGAATTGGAAACGCTTTATTCAAACGAAGATTTACAGAGAGACGAAATATTGATTCGCAAAGAGCAAATTATAAATGCCGCAAAAGAAAGATTCGACGCAGAATACGAAAGCCGTTTTACAAACGACAACTATAGAAATTTTTCGACAGTGCCCGTAAACAATGCGTATCTTGAACTTTTCAGGCTGTATTATACGCCCGATAATTTTTACGAAGATCTGTTCGAACGTACGGGACGGGACTTGCCCGCATTTGTCGCCGCCGCAAAAACAATAAAAAGAAGGAACGCCGCTCCTCCAAGGACTCAGCTGGAAAACGCCCTTACCTCAAACTGATTCCGGTTGTTAATTGGGATTAATCGTTGTAATAAAGCTCTTTGTAAATTTGCCCGATGGCGGGAACTCTTCTTCCGTAATCTCTTGTTTCGTAGATTGGCACGGTTTCTACAAGCAAATCGATTGGCAATGTGCTTGCCGCGCGCCACCTTCGTACGCGAAAATGCCCTCCGTTATACGCCATGATTGCAAGAACCATGTCGCCGAAACTGCCTCTTTGATAGTTCAAATAATACGAACCAATGTAAACATTCGCATAAGGATCGCTTCTGTCGATTTCGTCGTCGGGACCGAAAAAGTTGGGTCCGCCCGCATCCCTAATGCGGATTGCCTGCGCTCTTGCAGTGGCAGGCATCAGCTGCGCAAGTCCTCCCGCGCCCGCATGGGAAACAACGGCGGTCTGGAACGCGCTTTCCGTGCGAATCAATCCGTAAAGCATATAAGGCGTAATGTCAAAACGTTCGGCATTTTCTTCTATTATTTCCCTGAAAGGGCGCGGATACATAAGTTCCAAATCGCGTCTTTCCTTTACAAAACCTTCCCTGTAAAGGTAAAGCGTAATCAGCCTCATCGAAAGCGGATGCATTCCCGCGTTCGAGAGCGCCTGCGAAACTGCGCGAAGTTCATCGGGGGAAAGCGACCTTTCCATCGCCCTAATGAACGGCGTCGCAAAGCCTGCCGCGTTGTTTTCAAAAAAACCAAGCAGGAACGCAAGAGCATTCGACGGCGCGGATTCGGCATCAGGAACAGTATCTTCTTCGGGCAGAACCAACAAAGGAAGACCCAATGCCACGCCGCTTTTCATTCTGTAATAAAGCGAAGGCATCAAAAGGTTTTCGCCTGCGTTATACGCAATTTGGTAATAAGCCTGCGCCGTGGCGGTTTCCGCTCCTATCGCGCGCGCCGCAAGCCGTCTGTCTTCGGCATTCAGCATCCTTTCTTCGATAAAACGCGCAATCAGCCATGCAAACCCGCCTTTGCTTGACGAGTTTGAATCCTTTAAAACATCGAAAGTATTGATAACATTACGCCATTCGCTTCCTGTTACAAGCTTGACCAAAAATCTTTCCATCAGCGCATAATACGAATTGCCGTTATGCCAGTTTGGAACATGGCGGCGCAGTCTTTCGATAAAATCGGAAGACGATCCTGTCATTACAGCGTCCAATATGTACCAGATGCACGCATCCTGCTGTTCATAATCGGGAGCAAGGGTAAGCGCTTTTTCAAAAAGGGTTATCGCCTGCGCATTCAGCGAAGCCCTTCTTGCATTGCGGGCGGCATAAAATACAATTCTAAAACGAATATCGTCTTCCTGATCCGATAAATTCGATTCCCATCTGTTCAGTAACGTAACGCCTTCCCTGTTCGCAGGCGCAAAAAGAAGGGTTCTTCCCAAATCGTTTATCAAATTGGGGTATTCCAAAAAAATCGGCGGCATCTCGGCGGGCCATGCATTGTTTGCCTGAAACCCCTTAAATGCAGCTAACGCATCGGCGTATCTTGTCTGAAAAACGGCATGATGCGCCTCTATTGCGGCCTTCTCACCTGGTGAAAATTCAATGCCTTTTTTTTCGCATTCGCGAAGCGCATAAAGCCTTGCCATGTTAAACGAATCGGAATTTGATTCGATGCTGAGAAAAAACGAAAGCGCATGTTCGCGTGATGTGACATTCAAGGCTGTCGCCCACCAGCCGTACGCTTCCCTCTTCATGCGTTCAATAGTCTTGTCGGAAAGCTCCACATTGCCTGCCATCATCATAGCAAGCTGATCCGCCGCAGCGCGTCTTATGAACTCATTGTCGCTTGCAAGCGCGTTCTCAAAATATTCGATTTTTTCTTCGTTTGATTCGCTTAAAAGACCCTGATAAAAAAAATGATCAACCTGCGCGCGCTGCGGCGTTACGCAGGCGAGAAACGGGAAGACAAACGTAAAAACAACGAAAAGTATAATACTGTGCAGTTTCATCAATTTCTGGGCGGCACTCTGATTGTTCTGCCTGAAATAATCCTGTTCGGATTACTGATGTTGTTATGACGCGCAATCCTGGGGTACTGCCACGGATCGCGGTAAAATGCTTCGGAAATGTCCCATAATGTGTCACCCCAGCGAATCCTGTAGTTTACGCCTTCCCTTGGAATTGTTGCAGGCACATCGTAAGACGCAACCGGCGGATTTCTTCCCGATGCCCGCGTAAATCTCGGCGTTACTGTCGGCGCAGGCGGTTGGGCGGGCGCTTCGATAACAGGCGGAGGAGCCACTACCTGCTGAACGGGTTCTGCCTGTTGAACCTGCGCAGGCGGCTCGGGAGGAGCAACAGGCTGTACAGGTTCGCTTACCCGCTCGGGTTCTTTGGCAGGTTCAATGTATGTATGCTGCGCAGCGTCCGGTTTTGAAAGCACCGAGCGAACGACTTCCATTCCTCCAAGGAAGAAAAGCCATGCTGCGACAAGTCCCAAAATAAGAAGAATAATAATCAAAATGACAACCCACGGTTTCTGGTTGTCCGATTTCTCTTTGCGTGTTTTTTTGCTCTGATTGTTATACAAACTCGAAGGAGGCTCTTCGTTGGACTCCAATTCAAAGTCCGGGAGTTCCATATCGCGGGATGTTTCATCGAGCGACTTTAAGGAAACGGTAAGAACATAATGTTCGCCGCCTGCGCCCGTATCAAGGTCTATTGCATCGGCGATTATATCGCCGTTACTGTCGGAAGAAATTACCATCTCGATGGACGGCTCGCCCTTTGGTTTGGGTTTTATGTTTTCGACAACCAAAGAGCCGATATATTGGGCATCCGGCATGGCACCCTGAGGGCTTCTGAAAAGATCAATCTGAACGCTTGGCTGGTTATCGTGAACAGTTGTGAGAATCAGTCTTTTTTTGATTGAAGAGTTCTCCTCCATAATGGGATAGAACTCTCCGTTGGCAATTTTTATGCCAATATTTGATGCCATTGGACTCTCTCCTTTCTCAAGGGCTAAAAATCAGCCTAATTTAAGTTTATCCATTGAAAAGGCAAATGTCAATAACTAGCCTTGGATAAAACTCATTTTTGGGTCGTTTAAAGCCAAAATCCTGTAATATTAGTATAATTATCGACAAAAGCTGTATCAAAAAACATAAAAATATCCGATAATTACATAGTAGGAGTCCTATGTTAATTGGAATTGTTGCAGTAGTACTGGTAGTAACCGTATTTATTCTCTTAAAAGGCGTTCTTGGCAAGGCTTCACTTGGCGGCGGAAAGCAATCGAAAGATAAAGATGCCATGATTAAAGAGGCAAACAAGAGGCTTAACTCAAATCCCAATGATCCGGAAGCGCTCTTTATGATGGCAACCGCTCATTTTGACGAAAATGCGTGGGACAAGGCGATAAAATATTACGATTCATTGGGCGAGCAAATTGCCGTGAATCATCAGATTGCCGGCATCGACAATTTTGAGGTTTTTCTCCGCATGGGCATATGCGCGCGAAAGCTTGGCTTGCTGGATCAGGCGTTAAAAGCGTTCGGGCAGGCAAGAACATTCAGACAGGACAATTTTGAGGTTAACTACGAACTTGGCGCGCTTGAATTTGACAGAAAAAATTATGAAAAAGCCGCTCAGCTTTTAATGGCGGCGCGCGCTCAAGACCCCGAGAATCCCGCGGTGCTTCGATATTTGGGGCACGCTCTTTTCAGATTGAAAAAACCGAAAGAAGCCATGAACTTTATCCGCAAGGCGATCGATCTTGCCCCGGAAGACAAGGAATCCTTGTACACGCTTGCCGAATGTTACCACGAGGCAAATCAAACCGAACAGGCGCTTCGTATTTTTAACCATCTTCGCGCAGACCCTGTCATGGGACCCAATTCATGTTTGATAGCGGGACAAATCCATCTTGATACAAGGCAATATGAAGCAGCCATTCAGGATTTCGAGATCGGATTAAAACACGTCAATATTAAAGTTGATATTCTTGCAGACCTCAGATACAAACTTGCAACGACATACATCAAGCAAAACGAAATCGGAAAAGCGATTCCGTATCTAAAACAATTGCAGGCTGACAATCCCGGATTCAGGGATGTGCCGATCCTCCTTGGAAAATATATCGAGTTAAACGCAAACCGCAACCTGCAAACATTTTTGATGGGTTCGTCCGCAGACTTTGTCGCTCTCTGCCGCAGAATCGTAATGACATATTTCGGCAAGGCAAAAGTAAAAATCACAAACATTGCAGTCAACAAAGCCGAGTGGGCGGACATCACCGCAGAAATCGACACTTCAAAATGGTCCGATTTGATCATGTTCAGATTTATCAGAACTCAAGGCTCAATCGGAGAATTGATCGTAAGGGATTTTCACTCTCACTTAAAAGAAGTAAAAGCCGGAAAAGGTGTTTGTATCACAGTCGGTCAGTACACGGACGAAGCCAAGAGATACACCGAAGCCCGCCTAATCGATTTAATCGAAAAAGACAGGCTTCAGGCAATCTTGAACAATCTGGACGCAAAAACCGCCGCAGCCGTCAAAAAATAAAAATTGTCATCAACAGCGGCAAATGATCGCTAAAACCATGCCCGGTTTTTGCAATATACGAAACCGGGTTTCCATCGGCATTTACAAAAGGCGGACTGTTAACAATAACCGTTTTTCCGTATTCCCAGCCTGCGTTGTCAAAGAATTGACCGGAAACCAAAAAGTGATCGATTGTTTCCCAACTGTCACGATACAGATAGCTGCCATTTTCCAATTCATTTATCCAGGGCGAAAAAAATGTTATAGTATCCCCCGAAAAATGAACAGGTACGGGCGGTCTTTCTCCGCTTAAAACAATGTAATCTTTTTGCTTTATGTTTGATGCCCGCAAAGCGCTTTGCATTTCGTCGGGAATCAATGCGCAAATTGCGTTTGAACCCCGCCTTGAAAATTCATCATGGTTAAGATTCAAGTCGCCAGCGATAATGATGCCCGCATCGGGCTCATCTTCCCAAATTTCCTGCGCACGCCTTAAAATCAACCTTGCGCTTGAACGTCTGTTTTGCTCTGTTTCCTGCGCTCCGCCGATCTTTGATTTCCAATGGCAGATCATCAGGAAAAAATCGCCGGCTTCGGTTTGAACCCTCACTTCCAAAACAGGACGCGGCGTTGCGTTTGCGCCAATCACCGCAGTATGAGCCCTTTGGTCTGCCAGCGAAACCCTGCTGATAATACCCACTCCTACCGCCGCCCCGGGGCTGTTTGCAAAATGGCTCCAATAGTAGCCGTCAGGCAGGGCGCAGGATATGTCTTCAAGGATATTGAGCGACTCAATCTCCTGAAGAATAATAATATCAGGCAGGGGCTCAAACCTGCCTATTGCGTCGCATATGGCATTAATCCGCCCCAGATACTTTTCCTGCGACCACCCCGCCGACTGTTGGAACTCAAGGTATTCAAACCCGTCATCCTTGCCGTCGAACAGGTTATGAACATTCCAAGTCATTAAAGTGAGGGTTTTTTGCTTTTCGGGTTTCCACTCGCACCCTGCCAAAACCGCCAGCCCCGCCAAAACCAGCGCCAAAAACGTAAAATTTTTCATATTTTACCTCCGCCTATATATGGCACGAGATCGCCGTTTTGCTTTATCAAAACGCAAAAAAAAATGTAAATTTTTACATTGTTGTAATTGTCTGCGGATTAACACGGATTAAGAAGAAAGATTTCTCGCCAAGGTGCCAAGAGGAAGAATTTAACCCGCCTGTATTCTGCACGCGAAAGCGTGTGGATAAAAAAATACAAAACGGCGAGAGGCCAGAAAAATTTATAATTTTTAATTAAAGCTACTGGCCGAGACCATCACGAATAAATCCGAACTTGTTGTCCGCATTCTTTTCCTAAAACCTTAAAGCCCGGATTGCAAACAAATAATTCTTGGGAAAAGAGAGAAAATATCTGACATGGTTCGCGTAAGCAAGCTTGCGAGCTTGTTGGTGCTGTTCGTGGTAGAAGTCTTTGTAAAAATTTACCACTTTTTTTGAAATTTTCTCGTTTTCGCTAAAGCAAAACGCCAAGTTCAACCCATATATATGTACATGAATTTTCATGTCTTGCCCGGCTTATGTCGGGCAGGGAAAAAACTATATATGAGGTAAATCTATGAATCCAAACAGAACTTACAAAGACAGCGTCTTTACATCGCTGTTCAGCGACTCAGACCTTCTTCGGGAGTTGTATGGCGCTATCGGAGGCGTTTCGCTTCCCGATGATGTTCCCATTTCCATTAACACACTGGAAAATGTGCTTGTCAGGGATATCTACAACGATATCTCGTTTATGGTAGGCTCCAAACTTGTTGTATTGATAGAGCATCAAAGTACCATTAACCCAAACATGGCTTTACGTCTCTTGATGTACATGGCGGAAACCTACAAACAAATGGTTAAGGAAAAAAATATCTATTCGGGAAAAATAGTTTATATTCCCTATCCTGAGTTTTATGTATTGTATGATGGTGTCGATTCTTATCCCGATAAAGCGTTGTTAAAGCTCTCTGATCTTTATGAAAACCTAAAGGAAATTGGCCTTCCTGAGAAATCGCATCCTTTATTGGAGTTGGAAGTTCAAGTTTTAAACATCAACGAAGGCAAGAACTGCGAAATGGTAAACCGCTGCCGAAAACTATCTGAATATAGTCTATTCGTTTCTAAAGTTCGGGAGTTTATGGACAAGTATAATGATTTACTAAAAGCGATAAAAGAAGCAGTGAAATATTGTCAGGAACATGATATACTCAGAGAGTACCTAGAAAAACACGGTTATGAGGTAATTAATATGCTATATTATGAATATAATCAAGAACTGGAGAGAGAAGTCATTCATGAAGAGGCTTTCGAAGACGGTCTCCAAGAAGGTCTTAAACAAGGGCATACAAAAGGTCACCAACAAGGCATTGCAGAAGGTCACAATGAAGTCTTAACTCTTCTCGACCAAGGTCTCTCCATTGGAGAAATCAAGAAACGGCTAACACAGACAACAACAAGTTAATCTCTTAATAAACCAGCAAACTGCTGCCATATTCAAAGACCTTTACCACGAACCAATGCGAACAATACCAAATATAGTCCGATATCTTTACTCTTTTTCAAAGTAATAATAGTTTGCTATCCGGTTTTTCTAAGGCATAAGGAATAGAATGCGGACAGGAGGTTCGAGAACACGAGCTTGCGAGTGTATTCGTGAGGTTCGCGGTAAATTCTTAAAGCAAAAGCACGGCGCAAATACTCATCACGCCGCACCCCAAGCTGCTATCCAAGCTGCTTCCTTAAAAAGCCCGGACGGCACGGACGTAGTTGTAGCTGTCCTCGTTGTAGCTGTTCTGAAGGCCAATGGCGAAACCCTGATTCCACGCGCTACCGTTACTGCTCTGCGACGAAGACCAGAAAAATCCTGACGAAATACCTAAATGAGTTCTCGCCTTATACATTTCATTTAATTCGTCTTTACTCGGCAAGAACCAGTCGTTTTTACCGCCGCCTGTGTATGCGGCTGCCGCTTTTGCCGCATTGTTGGATACCGTATCGCCTGAGTGGGCGGCAATAATGGCGGCTGTATTGGCTTTGCCTGTTCCTATTGCTGTCCCTGTTCCTGTTATATTTGTACTGGTATAACCTGATGAAGCCCATGCCCAAAATGTCCCTTAATATTTGCGCAAATGTCATTTAATTTTGCACTGTGGTATTTGTACACGGAATTTGATGAAATAAGGCACTAAGATATTTGCAAACTGATAAAAAGGCATAAGTGTGAAACCCTGGCTGGGAGCGCAAGGGTATAGCTGCGTCTATTGAGGATGCAGAAAACAGAAAAATTAATATATTACAGTAAAGTGTAATTATGGCATTTCCTGTTCATCCGAGATTCTAGCAGCTATGCCCTTGCGCCCCCAGCCGGGATATTACGCCTATACCTTATTGACATTTTTTTTATTATTTACTAGTATTTAAGTCCCGTTATAATTAATGAAAAGGTGATAAGGTTATGAAGACAGTATTTGCAAAGCCGGACTCGATAGAGCGGAAATGGTATGTCCTCGACGCTGAGGGAAAGGTACTGGGCAGGGTGGCAGCCAAGGTTGCGTCCATTGTCCGTGGTAAAAATAAGGCAGTTTTTATGCCCCATCAGGATGTTGGGGATTTTGTTGTTGTTATAAATGCGGATAAAATCAAGGTTACCGGAAGAAAAGCCGAGCAGAAGATTTACTACAAGCACACAGGCTATATTGGGGGCTTAAGAGCCAACAATTTTAANAANGTAATCGAGAGACATCCNACTCAGCCGCTTGAATTAGCCATAAAGGGAATGCTTCCCAANGGACCGCTCGGCAGAAAAATGGCAAAAAATGCCAAAATTTATGCCGGAACCGATCATCCGCATGGCAGCCAAAAACCCGTGCCGATCGAGGCATAAGAGGATTATTTATGATTAAGAATCTTGGAATAGGTACAGGAAGACGAAAAACATCGGTCGCGAGGGTTTATATCCGCGACGGAAACGGTAAAATCATCGTAAACGACAAAGAATTGAACGTTTACTTTCCGCAGGGCGAACATGTGCAAATGGTACGCCAGCCGCTTATGGTAACTTCCTGCGAAAACAAATACGACGTTTTAATCAATGTTTACGGCGGGGGCAACAACGGTCAGGCTGGCGCATGCCGCCACGGACTTGCAAGAGCGCTCTGTCAGGTAGACCACACCAATTACGCAAGCTTGCGCGCAAACGGTTACCTTACCCGCGACCCGCGCATGGTTGAACGTAAAAAGTACGGCCGCCCCGGCGCCCGCAGACGCTTCCAGTTCTCCAAACGCTAAATTTCTTAAAAGGAATTTTACCACGAACCACACTAATCCGCTCGCGCTGCTTGCGGATGTGGACTTTTTATCCGTCTCTTTTCCTCTTCTTCGTGTTAATTCGTGAAAATCCGTGGACATTAGTATTAATATGCAAGAGGTAACAGAATATATAAAAGCGGAAAAAATCGCGCTTAGGCTGATTGCACGCGCCGAGCAATGCAGCGCGGGTCTTTTGCGCAAACTGGAAAAACGCGGCATCGATACCGCCGTCGCAGATGAAGTAATCTCCAAACTTGCAGAGGCGAATCTTATAAACGACGAGCGTTATTCGCAATTTTGGCTTGGGTCTCGTCTTCGCTCTGCAAAAAGCCCAAGGCGGCTTTTTTCTTCCCTTTGCGCGCGCGGCATCGATCATGACACGGCAAAGACAGCGCTTGATTCTGCGTTGAACGAAGAGACGGAAAATGCCCTGCTTGCGCGGTATTCAAAAAAAATCATGAGAAAATTGCGCGGCAAAAAAGGCGTGGACGATTTTCGTTCGTTAAAATTCCTGCTAAAAAACGAAGGATTTTCTTCCGGAGCCATCGAAGCGTTTCTCGAAAACGAAACTTTAGAAACCGGTGCTTGAACCTATATGCAGCACAAAGGTGAGCAGATCATTTACCCATTTGCCAATTGGAATAATTGTAATATTCGCCATGTTTTGAACGATAATAATCAAAAATAAAGCAGGCATGCCAATTGTTCTTATTTTGTTTTCGATCTCGGGATTCAAATTCAAGCCCGAAAACGCAATGTGGCTTCCGTCCAGCGGAGGAATGGGAAGCAGATTAAAAATAAAAAGCCCGAAATTGATGCTTGCCCCGTAAAACAAAACAAGGTATAAATTATACAAAAAATTACTGCCGTAAAAAACATTTTCGTCAACAAATCTGTCAAGCATCGATCTTAAAATCAATGTCAGAATTACGCCAAGAATCAGGTTGGAAAGAGGTCCTGCCGCGGCAATCAGCGCTTTGTCGCGCCTTAAATTTTTTAAATTTGCGGGGTTAAACTCGACTGGTTTTGCCCAGCCAAAACCGGCAAGAACAATAAAAATAAAGCCGAAAAGATCGATGTGTTTAATCGGATTAAAAGTGAGCCGCCCCTGATCCTTTGCCGTGTTGTCGCCGAGTTTATAGGCGCAATACGCATGGCAAAATTCATGTACTGTCAAACCCAAAATAATGCCGGGAAGCACATACAGAGTTGTTTTGATATCCATCAATGTTTTACCTGGTCTTTATCAATTTAATGAAGTATATGGAAAGAAAAACGAAAAACAAAACAATCAAAATTGGAATTACAATATACAGGAAAGAAAAAATTATATAATAATTTGTTACATCCGTAACAATGCCGTTCCCAAGCGTTTTTGCAGTCGCGATATGAGCCGAACTCGTTCTTGCGGCTGCGGCATTTCTTTCCAATGTTTGGGCGCTGTGTCCCTTTGCGTCGATGGACTCAACAAGATTTGTAACATCATGCGCCAGTATTTTCTCTTCCATAACGGTGGAAAGCAGGAACGAAACGGGCAAAGCCGCCGCAACTGCAACTACAATTATCGCAGAGGCAACAATCGACTTAAACGCGCTTTGTTTTTCCTTGCTTGTCCAAAGAACAACAATGACAACAATCACGCAAATCGGAATAAGCGCAAGAAAAACAATGTAATGCGCAAGCATTAAAATCACTTTAAAGAAAAAAATCAAACTGTACGAAAAAGAAATCTTGTCCGATAATTTGCCCATAACGCTGTCCAGCGGAGCAAGCGATGCGCTGCCTGCCGCCTGACCCGACATCAAAATGCTGACAGCTCCATTGGCGGTTTTTAAGGTCTCCCAAACGGATAAAATTTGGGTCGATTTGTCGGCAAGGGTTTTCTGCTGCCCTTTGTCCGCATCAAGACTTGGAATCAAAAGGTGACTGAAGAACGCGCCTATCGGGGAAGAGCTTCTTTCTCTCTCTGTCTGAGCCGCCGCTTCGGTTCCCGAACCTTGAGTCTGCGCAGCCTGAGTCTGCACAGGTTCACCGCCCTGCTTATTTGTGGTCGAGCATGAAATCATGCCAAAAGCAAACGAAGCGCAGCCAATGAGAATCAACACAACTGTCGAAATAATACGTGTAACCATAAATATACTTAAATTATAATATAAAACCCGATATTTTGCCACTTTTTTGCCGATTAGGAAATATGATAATCGGGCTTACAGGCGCGTATTGTTCGGGCAAAAATCACATCGCCTCCATGCTGGAAAAACGCGGCCTTCCCGTCCTTGATGTCGACAAATTGGGCCATAAAGCCATCGAAATGGAAAAAGACAGGATAATCGCACTCTTTGGAAACAGCTTTGGCGAGATTCACAATGAAAATCACCTTGACAGACGGCTCCTTGGCAAAATTGTCTATGGAAACCCGGAAAAACTCGCTGCTTTGGAGGCAATCGTTCATCCTGTGGCGAATCGGCTTACCGAGGAGTGGGTAAATGCCCAAAAAAGCCACTGCGTTATAAACGCTGCTCTTCTGCACCGCACAACATTGATAGACAGGATTGAACGCATTATTTTGGTAAAAGCGCCGTTTTTTACCAGATTGATGAGAGCCAAACGGCGCGATTCTCTCTCGTTTGGGGAAATTTGGCGGCGTATTTCCAGCCAGAAAGATTTCTATGCTCAATATTTATCTTTAAACGCCGAAATTTATATAGTGGAGAACCCTCAGCGTTGCGGAGGATTTTCCGAACGCAAACCGGAACGTAGAATTGATGCGTTTTTAGGGGGGATTAAATAAATGGACAAAGAAATGAAAAAGCTGCTTTTGGTCGCAGTCTCTGTCGGCGTGTTTTTACTGGTTACGATTACCGCAGCAATAATTGTATTGACGCCCAAAATACAACCGCAGGAATTCGCATATTCCTCATCGATTCCCTATGGAAGAACACAGCCCGCTCAGGAGAATTTGCCGCCAATACCTGCGGTAATTGGCAATAACAGGGAGCCGATTGTCGCAATAGCCGAAGAAATACCGGAACCTGCAGAAATCACTGACAGAAATAACGGTGATAATATAACAATTGGAGTGCGTCAGCCGACAGCAGCCGCAGTTCCGGATACCAGAACCCCTTCTGCGGGCGCAGCTTCGCAAAGACCTGTAATCGATCCTGCGCAAACTGTTACACCGGTAAGACAACCTGGTGCAGCCCAACAAACTCAAAATACATCGAGAACCCAAGCGGCAGGCAATACTGCCTCATCGTCTTCGCGAGGCACAACCGCATCGAGGACATCAAGCTCAAGGCAGACCACAGCGCCAAGAACCGGTACTTCCAGGACAATCAATGATTTTTGGGTACAGACAGGCGCGTTCAGTTCCATGGTAAGAGCGGAAGACGCAAAAGAACTGCTCGCTGCCAAAGGACTTGTCTCGATAATAGACTCGCGCATTGTAAACGGACAGCATTTTTACAGAGTACGATTGGGTCCTTACACCACACAAAATGAAGCCGATCATTGGCTTGGCATTGTCAAAGTGATAGACGGTTTTCAAAGCAGCCAAGTAAGGCAGACATCACGCGGACAATAGGTAAAAAGAGGGGATAACCCCTCTTTTTTTTATAACTGCAAAAACCGCTCCTATTGACCTACCCTTTCAAATTCAGTTACCATACCAGTACTGGACAAGACTCATCAAATTTTAATATAATTGGCATTATTGGAGCGGTGTCCGAGCGGTTGAAGGAGGCGGTCTTGAAAACCGTTGAGCCGAAAGGTTCCGTGGGTTCGAATCCCACCTGCTCCGTAATAAAAAATGCTTCGCATTTTTTATTTTAAAGTTTTGCAAAGCAAAACTTGTCGTTGTAATTATTGGAGGGATTCGAAACGAAGCGCTCCTGTAATAAATCAAGGTGAAAGCCTTGTTGTTGTGATTATTGGAGCGGTGCGAGAGAGGCCGAATCGGGCTCCCTGCTAAGGAGTTGTGCCCCTAAAGGGTACCGAGGGTTCGAATCCCTCCTGCTCCGTAGACGGTATAATTTAATGCCGTCAACAAAATTCCTGAATGAAGGAAAAAACATAGTATTACTTTGGAGGGATTCGAAACGAAGCGCTCCTGTAATAAATCAAGGCGAAAGCCTTGTTAGTGACATGATGCTGTAGCTCAGCTGGATAGAGTACAAGATTGCGGATCTTGTGGTCGCACGTTCAAATCGTGTCAGCATCAACATGAAAAAGAGAAATATTTTCACATTTGCATTGCTTGTAATTTTTTCTGCATCGCAATTTGTTTACGCAAACGATGTTTGGGTCGTCCCGACATCTGTCAAGGATTTCTACGGAACATGGGAATGCAGCATGGCGATGAGCGCGGCTGCGATAACTCAGGGAGCGCTGCCGAATTCGACCATCGATTTAAGAATCATATTTGAATATGCGGAAAGAAGCTCAATTTTCAGCGCGACTTTTCACATGGATATGGACAGCTTATTGGATGATATGCTGAACATGCCGGAACTGAAAGCGCTTGGTTTGACAAAAGACGCTATATGGAGAATGATGTTTCCGGATACCAGTGTTTTTGAAGAAGAAGTGGACGGATACCTGATGACAATTGACAGATACTATATAAGATTGGTGATAAACGAAACTTTTGACGAAGCGACGCTTTTGTCCACTTCTCAAGGCTCGATATTTTTTAATCCGGCAAGAAACAGAATGCGATTGAGTTTGGACAACAGCAACCGCGCGCTGGATATTTTTCCCGGCATCACAGACGAAATAATACTGACAAAAAGATAATCAAATCCCTGCCATTGACACCCTTTTATTTAATGGTTATAGTACTATAGCTCTGCTGGAGAGATGCGAGAGCGGTTGAATCGGGCGGTCTCGAAAACCGTTGAGCCCGCAAGGGTTCCGAGGGTTCGAATCCCTCTCTCTCCGTTT
>JGI24694J35173_10000916_pt1 | contig 27612 bp, 24 predicted proteins | sample TergutCo191P1_FD_35173 | JGI IMG/M metagenome (IMG submission 35173) | reverse complement strand
AACAACGTTTCCGCTTTGCGTGTTTGCTTCGCCTTCACTGGCATAAATTTTACCGTCTAATCCCTGCCATTGACCTTCACCAATTTGATTTGCCATAAAAAATCTCCTTACTTGTTTACTTATACTATCTACGGATAATCAATTCCCTGAGCGCCATTGGGTTTGCAACGCGCTATACGCCGTATTCCCATAAGAAATCCTTTTTTACTGCCGTATTTTTGCACAGCTAAAATCATATAATTTGAACATGAAGGCTCAAATCTGCAGACCGCCCTTATTTTCCACGGAACGATCTGCTGATATAGCCGTACAAAAAAAATAATTGTTAAGCATGCCGCTTTTTCCATTCTTTTATCTTAAGGATTTCCTGCTTTCTTCGACGCTTCAATACAATCGTATATTAGATCAATGATGGCATCACGCAGACCTTCAATGCTTGTGTCGCCCTGCGCCAGTTTTTCCGCTTTATGAGTAATCTCTTTGTAATACATCGCGCCTGAACTTTCAGCACCAAGTTTATTATGGTAACTTTGCAGACTGGCGTTATATTGCCCAAGCGAATTGCCCAAGTCGTTAAGCCCTTCTTTTCCCAACTGTCCTACTACCTTGAAAATATTTTTAGCTGACATTTCCATCCGTATGAATATTTTTCTTGAGTTTTTATATGACGAATTCGGACCAAAGTAAATATTCATAGCAGCGTTAATCATTCTGTCAGACTGTTTTGAGCCGACAGCCTGTGCCTTTATACTGCCAAAATCCTTGTTGTAATAATATGATTCCGCCGGATAATTTTTTTTATTGGGCGGTTGGGGAATTGAAACAACTCTTTTGTTGGTTATAACCAAATTTGTTCCCCAATATTTTGTTGGTTTAAAAATACGGATTATTCCAAAAGTGATAATTGTCAAAAATCCCATCAAACAGCCGTCATCTACATTTGTTTGCATTGTGTTTTTGGGTGATTTTACCCAGATGATAACTTCACCATCTTCCAAATCCAGCGATGTCTCTTTCTTCGTCCCTTCTTCAAATTTTACTATTGCCATAATTAACCTCTCTATATGCCGCTTTAGCGGCTGATTAAATCGAAAAGGAAACAACGTTTCCTTAGCACTCCTTTTTCGTTTAACGTCCGAAAGACAAAATACGCCGTCTTACTATCTACGATAGTTTACAGACGGCGTTATTTCTGACTTTTAATTCTTAGCAAATGTCATTGTTTGATCGCCCATGCTGAATATCAGATTTTTACCTTCAAGTTTGTAATCTATTGTTTGCTCACCTTCACTGCCGGTTATTGTAAGTTTGCCGCCTGAAGTTTTGAAAGTTCCTTCTCCAAGCACTTTGCCGCCGCTTTCCATAATCAACTTACCGCCTGACATGAAGTTGTAAGTCAAATCGCCGCCTCCCTGTAAGGAATACGAACCGCTCAATCCTCCGCCGCAGGAAACCGTTAGCCCGACAACCGCTACAATGGCGATTATTGCTAACAACCTGCGGTTGTTAGCATTTTTCTTTGTGTTTTTCATATAACACTCCTTTTGCGTTTTATGTCTGCCGACATTTATATAAACCTATACGGGTTTATTTACTCATTCTCATTATTTCTCCCCAGACGCACTGCTCGGGAACCTCAACCGAACCCATAATGAAAATGTTTTAATTTTGTTTTTCATAACATTTTCTCCTTGTTGCGTTTAATTAACAGCAACGGTTAAACTAAGTTTTTCCCACCAGTCTTTTGCCAAGATGAACACGTCATCGGCTGTATTTGGATTGTTGTCTGCTCCCCGATACTGTTCAATAATGTTTGTTAAATCAATATTCATTGTGAATGTAATTGTCGCGTTTTCTGAAACAGTTACAGGTTTCATTGGAACAACAAATACATTACCGGTAGCGGAATTACTTTCTCCTGCAATTCCCAGCTCTGCCGCTGTTTTTAATTGCACGCCAGGAAGCGCGGGAGTAATACTGCTGGAAAATCTGTAATGAGTGCCAGTGAAGTGGAAATTGGGAAATAACGACCCTGTTCCGCTTCCTGCCAAAGTTGATGAATATGCCAATGCGGTAGTATTGGAAAGCAAATACCTAATTGTGGTAACATTGCGAATATCAGCCTCGACTATATTTCCATTAATTACTGCGCCGCCCCAATAACCAGTATCAGCGTTAAAACCTTGCGTAGTTGGAAAAGCGTTATAGCCGCTTGTTGTTTTTCCCAAATTAATTGTTATGTTACTGCCTGGCTTTAAATTGAACCATAATATGACTGTAGAAATTGTATCCCCCGGATCCAAAAGGTTTTCTGGAAAGTTAAGGGTTACACCCTGCGCAAAATCAATAATCTGGTCATAATCGCTTAAAAGATTTACATACCCTCCCAATGTTGGCGCATAAACGCTTATTGAATCCACGCCTACGGCAAATTTTGTGGGGGTAAAACTGGCAACATGAGTCCCTAAGGTGGTGTAATAATGTTCAAGGCTTGCAAAAGAAGCTGTGTCTTTTGTTGTACCGCCCATTATTGCTCTTGAATTATTTACTACATTAAGACTTGCAGGCGGTGCACCTTTGGCAAACCTGAAATTGGTTTTTATACTGCCTCTGCTTTTTTCTTCTTCGCAAGCGTTAAACGAAACCCCTATTATTGCAACTAACGCAATTATCCCGATTAAATTTGTTTTATGTTTCATTATGAAAAACCCCTTCAGTTAATTTAGCTAAAAAGCGTGCCTGTCACCGTTTGCGGTTGTGACAGGCTTTTTTAAGGTTATAAACAGCTTTTTATTGTCTTTTCCAAACCCCGTTATACGGAGCATCAGAACCTGTAAGACCACTGACGGTAAGTGTAGTTTCGGTAAGAACATAAGGAACAACAAGAGGATCGAGCTCATCAAAATCTATCCATTCTTCATTACCATTATTCCAAATATGAGTGAGGTTTAAGGTAAATGTAGTTGCAGTGCTTGTAAATGTACCTCGAGTAGAATTTATTAGTCCACCCTCAGTTAGACAAACTTTTAATGTATAGTTTGACCCGGAAAACTCAAGCAACCAATAATCATAATATTCCGAATCAACTTCCAGTTTCCATTTTCCCTGAAGTGACGGCGGCGGCGGATCATCATCTTCTTCACCGCAGGCGATAAAGCCAAAACTGATTACTGCTGCAAGGGCAATGATCCCTAATAGCCGTATCAAAGATACGCTGAATAAATTTTTCATATAAAACTCCTTTTGTTTTTTGCGCCATGGATGGCGCTTGTTATCAAGCTATGAAGTTTTACAACGTAAAACTTCAAGGTTAAAATCAGCATGGAAGCTGATTTTAACCAGTCCGCAAGACAATATATACAGCCAATACAGGCAAGTATTACTCAACAGTAAAACTAAATCTTTCCCAGAATTTGTCAGCAAGCACATACACGCAGCTGGCGCAGGCATGATCGCCGCTTCCGTTATAAGTAGCGCAGCGCTGTTCAATAAGATCAGTAACATCCCAATTTACATTGAAAATGATTGGTTTATTTGTTGTGGTATATCCTGCCCAGGGGGTAACAAAACCGCCGTGTCCGCCCCAATGGCTGAAATCGCCTGTAAACTGAGTCTCGTATTTGTATACAGTGCCTGTATAAACGAAGTGCTTTTCCATGGGACCCACGATACCTGTGTCATTTAACGCTTTATCGGGAAAAATTACGGATGTCGGTATTGTAATTGTTTTACCGCCGTTAGTGGTTGTGCCAATGGGTGTCATGATGGGAATGCCCCCAAGATTGTCAGCTACCCACGGGTGATCAGAATGAATCGGTGTAGTAACGGTGAATGTTGTTGTCGGAGGCGGGAACATGTGCGGATCGCCTTCTATAGAAAAAGCATACCACTGATACCTGATGATAATTCCTGTTGCTTTTATTCCCGCAGGTATGCCGCTGGGCATTTCGACAGTTGTGCTCTTCTTCAGATCAATCTGTATTAATTCTGACCAATCGTCTTTATCCACAATAATATGCGTTTCTCCGTCAACAGCCGCGGCAATGACTGGCTGGTACACAAGAAACTTATCGGGGGTAATCTTCTGGACTATTTTACTGTTTCCGCCCAATGTATCGTTGTAATATGTGACAAAGGGAGCGTATGAAGCGTCGTCTGTGGTTGCGCCGTCCATTACAGCGCGAGAGGCGCTTTTTACGCTCGCAGGCGGTTTTGAATCACGCCACCTGAAGTTCACGGGAACGCCCAATACAACCGAATTAACAGTGCCGAATAATTCACAGCTAACCGTGAATACAGCGGAAATTAAAATGACAGATAACGATATGGCGGTTAATATTTTATTTTTTTTCATGTCGTTCTCCTTTATTAAAAATTAAAACCTAAGCCCAAGGCAGGAGCTAAAAGGAACTCGAAGCCTCCTGCGAAATTCACAGCCATGTTAAGCCTGAAAAAAGCGTGCAATTTTTGGCTGATACGCCATTCAAAGTCACTGACTACGCCAAGCCCAAGGTTAATGACATTCGCTTTAGTAACCAGTCCGTTAATATAGTCAAAGTGAAGCCCTGCTGTTATCGGAATTGAGAATGTACCATTATCAAAAACCGTGAACGCCGGACCGGTAATAACTGAAACTACAAGAGCTATCCCTTTTAAACCTTCATCGCCAAAGACCATGGGTACATTCACTCCCGCATGAACGCCAAGCCCCATAAAACTTGTGAACAGCTTCGAGTTGTACCATGACATTTGAAGCCCCGGCCCGGCTGTAACCCCGATATTATCGATTGGAATAAGTGCGCCAAGTCCGAATGAAATATGATTTTCCTGCGAGTAAATGTTTGCCGTAAACAGCAGGATAATTACACCTGACAATAAAATTTTCTTTTTCATTTAGAAAACCCTCCCTTAGTTAATTTAAATAAACCTATACAGGCTTATTTCTTTATCTATCTTCTATAACATTCCTTATGGTACTTACCTTTGCTGTCATCAAAGCAGTCGTCGCATACCCATTTGCCGCATTTTTGGCAATGGTTGAAGTGCAAGTGGGCTTCAAGGTTCGCCGCCTCAAATGCCGCTTTATGCTCCTGGGCCCAAAGCAGGCGTCTGGCTTCCTCATTCTCAATTGCAGAAAAACCGTCAAATTTGAACGGAACGCTGGGGCTTTTCCAGGCTTTACCGCACTGGTCGCAGTAAAAGCTGAACGAAAATGTGTCCGGATCGGAATGGTCTACCGATCGTTTTGTAAGCGGTTCGCTCATATTGATTTTATTTTAGGGGGAATATATGGCTTGTCATCCTGTAAAAATTATAATTTTGCCGTTTTTGAGCAGTTTTATTCCTGTAAAAATTACAGTTTGGAGATTTTCGACCATTTTTTATTAATAGTATGCCTTTTTTCCAAATTCCATACTATATTCTTTTACTAAAAATCGATATAATCTTATATATGAGAAAGGATGATTACAATTTAAGTCCTGCAAAATGGACAATTTATCCGGTATTAAAAGGAGCTAATGTTTTGCTCCTTTTTTTTATTTTAGCGTTTATTCCTGTTTGTCTTTTCGGACAGTCGGCAAGCCGCATGGATGGTCAGAATGTATATTATTACGACACGCTCCATGATGCGGCGGCAGCGGTTACCGGCGGAGGCTCAGTTGAAAGGCCCTATGAAATCACACTCTTAAAAGACATCATTCTAAGCGAACCTCTGGAGATTCCCGACAATGTTCATATCAGACTTGTTTCCGGTAACTCGGACATAACAATACACAGAAGCCCGAATCTTCTTGAGTATCCGATTTTATGGGTGAAAGGAATCAAGGCAAGCTTGACTCTGGGCAAACCGGATATGGCGAATAAACTTATAATTGACGGAGGACACAGGAATGAAACTCCGATAATCGCACTTTCTCCTCTGGTTGTTTTAAACGGACAGGATTCCAAAATGATAATGTACGACAATGTCTCAATTCAGAATAATTACAACAACGCGAACGCGCCGGGAGCCAGTTTCCATCAAAACGGGGCAGGCGTGTTTATGCGGACATTGGGCGATACACCTGCCGAGTATCCGGCGGAATTTATAATGAGAGGCGGAGTTATTCAGGGTAACTCAAATTTTGTGCAGACACCCATTGCCTGCGGCGCAGGCGTTTTTATTGCGGGCGCGGCAATGTTTACAATGGAAGGCGGTGTCATTATGAATAATACCGCTAATATTTCAGGCGGCGGTTTTCATACAGGCTCAAGAGGTTCCTTCTATAAAACAGGCGGAATCATCTACGGCAAAGACGCGCCTGCAGGACTGCGAAATACCGCTGTCACCGGTGTAATGACACCTAAAACATGGCCGGATACTTTAGGACATTCCATATGCATAGCCACTCCCGACGCGTTTTATTTCAGAAACGACACAGTAGGTGAAAACGACAACCTCAGTTTCACAGGAGCCTTTTCAACAACGGAACCGGTTTTCTTCGGAGAAGGCGATAAATGGAGTACCTCGACAGACGCTTTCCGCAGGGCTCTGGTTATTGTTATTGTTTCCTCGCTTGCTTTTCTGGCTTTGGTTTTTATTGTTGTCTTTAGAATCACACTAAAAAAACGTATAGAAAAATCGCTCGCCAAAAACCCGGTTCCGGAAATTGATCTGTCAGATTACAAACTATCCCCCCGGGAGGATGAAATATGCAAACTGCTTTTGACAGAACTCTCGATAAAGCAAATCGCCTATAAACTGGGCATTACCTATTCAGGGGTTGATTACCACATAAAAAATATGTACCGGAAGCTGGAAATAGAGAGCAGGCCCGAATTGTTTGTTAAATTGGGGGTACGGCAGTCAGGTTGAGAGGAAGAAACTATACTTATTTACCTTTACACCTTATAATTACACACAAAATAGCAAAATTTAACAATTAGATACTTATATTACCTACTGCACCTTATCCAAATCCAGAAATTGAATTATCACATTAATTTTATTTATAACTTCCTTATAATCAAAACCGCCTATCAGTTTTTCGATTTCCTGAAGCGGTTTGTTAATATGTGGAATTTCCTTTGTTAGGGCATTAAGCTCGTTAATTAGAGTGTCTGCCTGCATTTTATTCGCTGAGTATGCCGCTGCCATAAGCTTTTGCAGTCTTCCTTCAATAATACCGGGAATATGCTCTGGTATTCCTATCACAGAGTTGATCTTTTTATAAAGCGTTTCCGCCACTATCGGTTTAACGATATAGTCTTTCGCGCCCGCTTTAATGGCGCGGCCGATAATTTCTATGTCAGCGTGCGATGTAACAAAAATGACAGGGGTTTTTTTATTGATGGAATTGCCGCTTCGCAGAAGATTCATGAAATCAAACCCGAGCATTTCAGGCATTACAATATCAAGAAGGATAAGGTCAACCTTTGTTTTATTCAGCACGTTAAACGCCATATCCGCAGATTTGGCAAGCCGCACGTCGAAATAACTTTCCAAGAGCGTGCCTAACTGCATTAAATTCTCGGGCATATCATCTACTGCGAGAATGATTTTTTTATCAGCCATATTAATCTCCTTTTGATTCCTGCGTTAAAACACTGTTCATAAGCTCCTGCGCTTTTTCATAATCCAATGAAGCTATATAATTTTTAATGCTGCCTAATTTTATTTTTAAATCGTTATCCCACTCGTATTCATCAAGCAAAGATATTATTTTTTTTGTATCTCCAAAGGAATAATTCTCACACGCTTTATTTAAAAGCCCGATCTGTTCATAAAGAAGCTTATCATTTCCCGGTTTCATTTTTCCTTCCGCCTGGGAACCTGTATCTTCGGTTAAAACTTTACAGAGTTTTTCCTGAAAACTATTAAGTTCTTCGCTGAATGCGCTGGTTTCATTCCGGCACACAGCTTCCGCCGCGTACATATTTACATCGCCTGTCTTTGATTTTTCTATCCTGTTTTTCGACGCTGTTTCAAGTTTGGCTGCCCATTTTGACAGATTTTCCGCTCCTATGTTTGCAAGTACGCCTTTTAAAGCGTGTGATTTAACAGCATAAAAATCCCAATCTTCTCCCCTTAACGCGTTATTTAGTTCGCCGATATATGATTTACAATTATCCGAAAAATAACGCAGAATATTTATATAGCCGTCCCGATCCTGTCCTATATACGCAAGCCCCGCTTTAACATCAAGACCATCTATCTGCGATAACTTGCCGATTAGCTCCGCTTCAGGCGATGATGCCGGTTTTTGTTTGCCCGCGGCGGAATTAACGGCATATAAAATTTTACTTTGCATGGTGTTGGTTGTTTCATCAAATTTTTTTATCTGGTCTATTTTTTCATTGGGCAGCCATTCTATCAGGATTTCTGTCAATTTATGCAAATTAATCGGTTTGGAAAGAAAATCATTAAAATCGTTTAACAGGAACATTTCCTTTGCGCCCTGCACTGCGTTAGCTGTCAACGCGATAATCGGAAGCGCCTTGAATTTTTCTCCGAGTTTTCTTATTTCCGCGACCGCTTCTATGCCGTCCATTTCAGGCATCATGTGATCCATAAACACAATGTCATAATCGCTCTGTTTTACCATATCGATAGCTTCTTTTCCCGACGACGCTTTTTTCGCGTCAATACTGTGCAGCTTTAAAAGCCCGTGCGCTACCTTCAGATTAAATTCGTTATCGTCAACTATAAGAACATTCGCTTCGGGAGCGTATATTTTAAGTTTCGATTCTGTCTTGCTTTCATAATTTACTTCGGCCTCGCTGCCTAAAACAAGCGGTATAATAACTGTTATAACCGTTCCCTGTTCATATTCGCTGTCAAGCATGATGCTGCCGCCCATCATTTCGACAAACGCCCTGCTGATTGGAAGACCAAGTCCTGTACCCGCGATATGCCGGTTTTTTGCTGTCTTGTCCTGTTCAAAAGCGTTGAATATTCCCGGCAGCGATTCTTTTTTTATGCCCATGCCGGTATCTTTTACTTCAAACACCAGCTTGTCTTCCAGAGCGCTTAACTTAAGCCTTATGTATCCTTTCTCGGTGTATTTAACGGCGTTTCCGCAGAGATTTGTCAGCACCTGTCTTAAACGTATGTCATCGCCGTATAAAATTTTTGGTATTTCACCAACTGTTTTGTATCTGAACTCAAGCCCTTTTTTTTGCGAAACATATCTGAACATGGAACTGATATTATCAAGCATTGCGGGGAAATCGTAATTGACGGGAGAAAGCATTAATTTTCCGGACTCGATTTTTGAAAGATCAAGAATATCGTTAATGATCGATAATAGTGAATTAGCCGAAGAATCGATATCCTTGACATAATCTCTCTGACGCGCTGTAAGCTCTTCTTGTTCCAGAAGCTCGGTCATTCCGATGATCGCGTTCATGGGAGTGCGGATTTCGTGGCTCATGTTCGCCAAAAAATCGGACTTAACCCGGCTCGCCGAATCCGAACGGCTTTTCGCGATGTGCATAAAAGTAAGCACGCCGCAAAGCAGAAGCGCCAGAATAATGCCTGTTACCGCCAATATCGCGCGCATAACTTTTACATCCTGATAATAAATATCGCTTGGCAGCGCGAATCCCAAATACCATCCGTTGAACAGCTCTCTCATGAATATTACAATTTTTTCGCCGGAAGCTGTGATGTAATCAAACCCGGACACGCCTTGCGCGGTTTTTAGAAGCTCCACCATTTGCGCGTAACCGGAAATTACATTCGCCTCAGAGCTGCGGCGCGTTTCGTTTCTTTGTCCCGGCTGCCCGCTCGCGCCTGATACGCCTTCCATCTGCCATGCTGTGTTATCGGTCGCGCCGGTAATGCCTTCAAGAGACATGCCGAAAAAATCGATATTTGGATGAACAATGATACGCCGGTCTGAATCAAGCAGCATTCCGTAACCTGAGTCCATCAATTTTATGCAGGCGACATAATCCGATATAATGGAAATAAAAACATCCAGGGCAATTACGCCCAAAGGACGATTGTTTTCGTCGAATAATAATTTGGAAAATGAAACGACATATTCGCCGGTACGTATGTCTATGTACGGGTCGCTGCAGAACACTTTCCCGCCGGCGCTGTAGGCGCCGATATACCAAATCCTTGATTCCGGCCTGTAACCGTCAGGAGACGTCCAGCCGGAAGTGGTTATATAATTACCGTCTATAACGCCGTAAATGGAAATAATTTCTGTAAATCTTTCATCATGCCCATGCAGCCACTTGTGCCATAAAATCAGCTCTTCCTGTATCATGGAAGCGGCTTCCTCAGAACCGGTGCTTTTAACCCATTGCCTTTCCAGAAAAAACGCGGCGTCGCTGATTGTAATTTCATACCCCTGCAGGTATGTTTTTATGGTTTCGGCCGATACCGATATGATTTCATCGCCATAACGGCTGATATATTTATTAACAATAAGGGAGCCGAAATAACTGCCTAAAAACACCATAATCAAAAAAGCGGCAATTACAATTAATAATTGCGGTAACAGCGTCCTGTTGATTTTTAAGCTGGATATAAACTTCATTACAAACCTCGCCGGTTATCATTCATATTGAAAGTTAATATTTTTCATTTGATATGAATATAATACACTAATCGATGTTTTTTCGCAAATAGTACCCAGAATATATAATAATATTTCGCAAAATACGCCCAAGTTTATATCCTGCCATTTAGATGAATTTTTAGCGGTTATTTAACGGGGACTCATTTAAAAGGAATGTAGCGCTATTGCAATATTTTTTTTTCTGTGATACAAATAAGACGCTATGCTGCTATACCGGACGGCAGGGCGGCGTTTTTGCCGCTAAGTCTTTATGCAGCAAGGAATTAGCGCGGTTTGCATTGGGGATATAGCTCAGTTGGTAGAGCGATTGGTTCGCAATCAATAGGCCTGGGGTTCGAATCCCCATATCTCCATGATGGATGTTCATTTGAGCCTCTTCGATATTATGCGGTATGGTCATGCCGTTTTGCTGATAATTATACATGTAGCGGTAGTCACTGGCGTTTATCTTGAATTCGTCCGCGGTAAAAAAGCGGAATCGAAAAAAAATTCTGATCCAGGCGAAGAGCCTGAGTTAAAAATATCCGTTATAATTCCTGTTCATAACGAAAGCGCGCGTATTAAGGGCCTTATCAAAACGCTTATAAATCAATCGTACAAGGCGCAGATAATTTTTGTCGATGACCGTTCAAGCGACGAAAGCCCTGAAATTCTCGCGCAGTTTGCGAAGGACGCGTCCGCGCGCGGATTTGAATGCAAAGTCATTACATTAAAAGAAAACACCGGGCTTAATTGCAAGCAATACGCAGTATCAAAGGGGATACAGGAAGCGGACGGCGGTTATATTCTTTTTACTGACGGTGACTGTGAAGTTCCGCCTGACTGGATTAAAGTTATGGCAAACCGGATTAATAATGAAGAAAAAACCGGCGCAGTTCTTGGCCCTGTGTTTAAAAAAATTGAAGGGAACGGGTTTTTAAATCTGTTTCAAGGTTACGATCATGCGCTGCGGTACAATTACCTTGCAGGCGCGGCAGGCCTTGGAGCCGCAGGGGGCGGTTTCGGCAATAATTTGATCATCAGCAGGAAAGCCCTTGAGGCGACTGGCGGATATGACGCGATTCCTCCTTCACCCACAGAAGACGCGGCCCTAATTACGCAGATACGCAGCAAATTCAATGTGCGCGCAATTACATCATGCGAAGCCGCCGTAATTACCGAACCTGAAAAAACATGGAAAGCTTTTATTAATCAGTCGTTACGATGGACCAACGGCGGCCTTTTCAGCCGCGAATGGCTTTCGCGTTTAAATTATAATTTGCTTGCGCTGATTATCGGAACAGGAATTCTTGTTATTCCGGCGCTGCCTTTCTTTCCCTGCCTATGGCCTTTAAGCGCAGGCGTTTTAATCAATATGATCATAAATACGATTGCGGCTTTCGCGCTCTACAGAGAAAAACTTCCGCACAGGGGATTTCTAAAAAAAGCCGGCTATATTCTTTGCCTTTTTTTTATGCCGGTTTATTTTACGCTTATGAGCATAATGAGTTACGCGCATATTAAAACAACATGGAAAAATAAAGTAATAACAAATTAAAGCATCCGGTTTCAGATAACATGCGTAAGCCATTTTTTTGTGTCAGGGAGCTTTCCGTACTGTATGCCCTTTATTGTATCGCGGATATCGGCTGTGAAACCGCCTGTTTTGCCGCCGTTAAAGACGGCTTTTTTTCCGTTATACGTAAGTGAAGAAATCGGCGTGGCTCCCGCGGCTGTTCCGCTGACAAAACATTCTTTTGTTTCATCAAGAGCTTCATCTATCGATATTTTGCGTTCCGTTACTTTTACGCCGCGATCCCGCGCCAGTTCTATTATGCTCTCCCTTGTGATGCCCGGAAGAATTGTGTCGCCCAATTCCGGGGTTACAAGCTCGCCGTTTTTTAAATAAAAGAAAATGTTACACGACGATCCTTCTTCGATGTACTTTTTGCAGGTTCCGTCAAGGAAGACGCATTCCATGTAGCCTTTTTCCAGCGCTTCGGATTTCGCAAGCGCGGATATCACGTAATTTGAACATGCTTTTATCCAGCCTGTGCCGTTAGGCATCGCGCGGACTTTATCCGACACAACGGCATCGGAGCTTCCCGATGAAAAATAAGCGCTCACGGGGGTATTTATCACCATGACATACGGCTCCCTGGAAAGATTAACGCCGATGCCGCCTTCCGCAATCGTAAATGGCCTTATATAAACGGAATCCGCGCTTATATACGAATCTTTTTCCCATTCGCTTTTATACTGCGGAAAAAATCCCAGCGAAGCGTTTCGTTTAACGGTCTGGATACAGGCTTCGATAAATTCGTCTTCGGGGAATTTTGGCATTTTAAGCCCTTCCATTGAACGCGCAAAACGGGAAGCGTTTCTGTCAACCCTGAAAATCGCAAGCCCGCCGTTTTTTTGCGGAAGCGCTTTAAGTCCTTCAAAGCACGCAAGGCCGTACTGGGTTGTATAATTTACAAGCGGCATATCATCATAAAAATTACGAGAATTTTCAAGTTTTCCGCGATCTTCGTTATTCATTGCATTTTCTTCCGCGGGGGTTTTATGGGGTTTTTCGATATATTCGAAGCTCCACTTTCCGGCAGAGAATTTGCCGCGGTAAGTGACCGGGTATGTGTTTAACGCAAAGGCCATAACTACTCCTTGATTTACTATACAATATGTAAAAATATGATACAAGAGAAAAAAATAATTATTCAGGGAAGCAAAAATTAGCTTTTCATCTTTTTTTGTCTTTGCGTGATGTTTTTTTTAGATTAAATATTTTTTTGCGGAATCTTTCCGCTATATTAAATAAACCATAAACCGGCTTTTTATACGGATAATCCCAGCTTCCGGGACGGTGAATAATGCTGCCGCCGAAACCTGTTTTAAAACGGTAAAGCCCTTCCATCGGATGATTCGGATCGTCGTACGGGGGAATTCCGAACAGGTCGTAATAAACGCATCCTGAGTCTTTTGCGTCACGCATCGCCTTCCACTGAAGCGCGTAGGACGCCATTAAATTTCTTTTTTTATTTGATGACGCGCCGTAAAGATATGTCGCGTAACTTCCCCTGAATAAAACCGCGATCGCACCCAATACATCGGAATCATGACTTGCAAGATAAAGATAGATTTTCACGTTTTGTTTTCCGGCGCAGACATCAAAAAGCGTTTTGTAATAATCAATTTTATGTATAGCAAGGCCATCCCTTGCGGCCGTTTCCTTTAAAAGACTGTAAAAGATTTCAATTTTTTCCGCGCCGCAAACTTCTGTATTTACTCCCTTTTTAGCGGCAAGCGATATGTTATACCGCCATTTCGGCTTCATTTGGGCAAGTATTTCTTCGCAGGCAGCATCAAGATTTATGATAACAGTATCAGGCGGCTGCACTTCCGCCGCGGCCTTTTTAAACCCCGGCACAGATTGAAATTCTTTTTTCCGCCGCTTTTGTTCCTTTATGCCGGAACATTCTTCCTGATTCTCAACATTAAACCACGGAAAATCAAAACGGATAAATATAGCGTTACGCGCAATTAACGGCTTCAGCATTGCGGATAACTGCGCCGCCGCTTCAGGTCTTTTTTCTTCCGGAAAAACCTTTGGCAGCTCTGGCCCCCAGGGAACATACGCGAAAGAAAAAACGCGCAAAAGACGGCGCGTAAGAACAAGCAACGGGATTTTTATTTCTTCGTTATTAAAAACCAGACTGACAAAGAAAGCCCTGGCTTTCCACCCGAAACGCGATTTAAATTCTCCCCACATTGAAGATTGAAGGAATGAATCCGCGTTCTCGCAGGCAGAAAGGCCGGTTTCGGTTATCTCACGTATATAATAAATATCTTGCATAAAAATAATATTACAAATTAATGCACTTCGCCGTCCGGTATAATTTTTGTCCTGACATGGCTGCCCGCAAGGCATAATTTCCTTTCGCCTGTCATTACAGCATAATCTTTTACCATAATCGGCTGCGTAAAAAATGTATCAATATCGATCTCGCCCGGCGCAGCGTCCGCTTCTTCGCCTTCAGGCAGGAACCGCGTTCCTGTGGGACAGTCTCCTGCGTCAAGCACTTCGCAGCGTTCAATTTTATTCCCTTGTGAATCAACGCCGTTTTCATCGCCTGCGGCAAGAAGCATTCCCCTGGATTCAATTCCTCTCAGCTTTGCGGGCTTCAGGTTATACGCGACAATTATTTTTTTTCCAAGCAGTTCATCTTCTGTATAAAACTGAACAAGACCTGAAACAATCTGCCTTTCTTCGCGCACGCCTGTAACGCCCTCCCCTATTTCTAGATTGATAACATAAAGTTTATCGGCCTTCGGGTGGCGTTCAATCTTTTCGATCTTCGCTGCGCGCAAATCCATAACAGAAGAAAACGTCTTTTTCGTTTGGATGTTTTTGTCTTCATTATTAGCCGCTGTGTCCTGCCTTGCTGTCTGCGTCCCTGAATATTTTTCCTTTAACTGCTCAACCTTGTCATCTTCAAGTTTGGAAAAAAGCACTTCACTCTTTATCAGCGTATCGCCAATTCCTTCAGGTTTGCCGGTGCTCTTCCAGTCAAGATTTTCCATGTGTTTCAATCCAAGGAATGACGCGATTTTTTGCGCCGCTTCGGGAAGATACGGTTCTATCAAAACGGCTAGGTCGCGCACCATGTACGTCAGATCTCGGATAACGGATTTCGCTTTCTGCGGGTTTTCATTTCGCAGTTTCCACGGTTCGTTGTCCTGAAAATATTTATTAGCGTATGAAGAAAGCTCGAATATTTCCCTGAAAGCGTCCCTTAATTCCGCTCTGTCAAGCCTTTTAAAAATTGATTTTTCCCTTTTTACAATTTCTTCCCATAAGATTTTATCGCTTTCACCTTCCGGGATTTTGCCGTCATAATAGCGCGTAACAAAGGAGAGCGTCCTGTTTACAAGGTTTCCGAGATTGCCTATTAGCTCGCCGTTTACTTTCTCTTGAAAATCCTTCCACATAAACATCGCGTCGGATGTTTCAGGCCGGTTATAAAAAACATAAAAACGCCAGACATCGGAAGGGATTCCCGTTTCCATTACGTCAGTGCCGAAAACGCCCACTCCCCTGGATTTTGAAAATTTGCTGTTCTCGTAATTTAAATATTCAGAACTTGACATATGGTGCAGCAATGTCCAGTTGTCGCCGCTTCCAAGAAGGCTGGAAGGAAATATTACAGTGTGAAAGGGAATGTTGTCTTTTCCGATAAACTGATAAAGCTCGACATCACCGGGGTTTTTCCACCAGTAATTTAAATATTCTTTCCAGTTATTGAATGTTTTTCCGTTTACAGTTTTTTTGTTATCTGCAATTTCATCACCTAACTCGCCTGTGATTGAAATATAGCCGATGGGCGCGTCAAACCAAACGTAAAAAACCTTGCTTTCATATCCGGGCTTTGGCACCGGGATTCCCCATTTTAAATCGCGTGTTATCGCCCTTTCCTTTAAACCATCGCGTATCCACGCCTGCGTCATCTGAACCGCGTTATGCGCCCAGAAGCCTTCAACTGACGCTTTTTTTATCCACGCTTCAAGCTTGTCCTTAATTGCGGGAAGATCGATATAAAGATGATTTGTATTTTTCAAAACAGGGGTGCTGCCGCAGGCTGAACATTTCGGCTCTTTTAAATCTGTCGGATCAAGAAGTTTCTGGCAGGCTTCGCACTGATCGCCCTTTGCTTCCGCGCTGCCGCATTTCGGGCAGACGCCGAGTATGTACCTGTCCGCGAGAAATCTTTCGCATTTATCGCAGTAAAACTGTTCGATCGTTCTTTCGCAGATATAACCTGCCTTGTCAAGTTTTAAAAAAATGTCCTGGGTTACTTCTGTCTGGTATTTGGTTGAAGTGCGCCCAAACTTGTCAAAATTTATATTGAACCATTTATAAATGCCCGCATGCACAGCGTGATAGCGGTCGCAGAGTTCCTTTGGGCTTATTCCTTCGGCGGCTGCCTTGTTTTCTGTTGCGGTTCCGTATTCGTCGGTGCCGCAGATATAAAGGGTTTCCCGCCCTGACAGCCTGCAAAAACGCGCGAACGCGTCGGCGGAAAGCACCTGTATGCAGTTTCCAAGGTGAGGCTCATTGTTAACATAAGGCAATGCCGAAGTGATTAATCTTCTTTTCATGATGTGTCATGGTAACTTAAAATAAAATGGTTATCAAGAGCGCTCTTTAATGCGAAAACTTCAGCGTAAAATCATTTGACCATGTTCCGCCGTTTTTAAGCGATAAATTAAACGCGGGCAGAATCCGCGTTGTCTGATAAAAACTTTTTTCATAAACATGGGCGGCGCGGCATGAAAAAATTTCTGAGCTTGCAATAGTTATCTGCACTTCATTTTTTACATCAAGAATTTTAAGCGAGTTTGTTTTTTCAGGCGTATTAAAATTAAATTCTTTGCCCTGCTCATCCGGCAGACTGAAACGCGAACATTCACCGCCGCCTGCAAACGAAAAATAAATTTCCGGTATAAAAATAAAATCATGCGCGGCGCTGCCTAAGTTTTTCAGCGTGTATGATACTGAAAGAACGTCTTTTTTTAGCGAATAACATTTATTAATTTCAATAATGCCGAACGGAACGCCGGTTCCCGCCGCAGGAAGCCTGAAACAGGATTTTCCCTTTTTGTCCTGGGTTACGGCTTCGTAAAGTTCATTGAAACACAGCCGTGATTTTTCCGCGTTAAAATCAAAAGTTTTGCCGATATCAGAATCAATATCAGCGTCAGCCGACAAAATAACGTCGGCGAATGACGCGCGGCGGACTGCGCAGGATAAATCGCAGTCAAGGTAGTTCCAGTCTTTTGGAAGATAATCAAGTTCAAAAATGCCCGCGCCTTTAAGCTGAATATAATAATTTATGACAGCGTCATGAAAAAGATATTCCTTTAATCCGTCAAAATCAAAATCGTATTGAACATGAGACGGTATAAATTTTCCCTTGTCTCTTGTAAGTTTTTCCGCGCGCAGAAGGGAACCGTATGCCGCCTTGCGCAGTTCTCCGCGAAGACGCGCGCTGCCGGGATTAAAAAAACAGGAATCCTGCGCTTTAAAAAGTTCTTCCTTTGCGTTTAACTTCCTGATTTTATCTCCTTTAAGCTGGCTTATAAGCATGTTTGTAAAAATCATTCTTGAATATATACAGTTAGCCGCGGCGTTATCGACAAGAAAACGCCTTGGCGAAACGTCATCGGAATGCGCGGATGAATCAGGAAAGCTTCCCTTTGCGAAAATTTTTCGGCTCTTTAAAATTTTTGCGGGCAGCACTGTTTCTACAATGTTTTCAAGCAGCGTTATTTCTTCAAAGAAACGGTTCCACGCGGAATCCGCGGCTTCATTCGCTGACGCGGAAATTTTCTGCGGAAATACGCATACAATCCTGTTGTCCGCATGATTTTCGCCCGTATCAGCGGACACATTTACAGCCTGCCTGGACACAGAAATTTCATCGTCAAATTTTTTCTTTAATCTGATAAAAACCTGCGAAAAACTTTTTTCTTCAAGTTCTTTTTCAATTGACATTAATACAGGAAATACCAGTATCAGCTTTCCCTGATCTTCTGCGATACACGGAGAAAAAACCTGCGAACCTTTCATTCCGGCTTTTAAAAACTGATCCTGCGAAAGAAATGTATAATTCATGTCGCTTGCGCATAACGATGACACAAGATTCTGTTCCCATACCATTCCTGAAATCCAGCAGCCCTGAGGCCTTTTGCCGAAATGCTTTCTCAGGTAGGTTGTCATAAATTCAATCTGACTGATTCTGTCCTGAAGCGAAATCAGCGGAAAGCTCGGCTCATAAAAACCGCCGCCGAGAATTTCAGCCTGCCTGCGCGAAACCATATCTTCTATAAGCATGATAAATTCAGGATGATTTCTTTCCACCCAGTTTAAAAGAACGCCCGAATAATGCAGCACAGCCTGAATCTTTGAACATCGGTAGAGATTTGTCACAAACGGCCGCATTCTGTTTTCATAAACATTTTCAAACGCGCTTTCACCCGCGCCCGCGGGAACATGAGCATGAGAACCTAAAATAAGCTTAATTCTGTTTTCTTTCACCCTGCGTCAATCATCCTGAACACTAATACGGATGCCGTTAATAAAATCAAAGACAAAATTCCCATTGATACAAGAACAAGCGGTTTGCCGCGGAGAAAAAATGGAACTGACTCAAGAGCCGCCCGCGAACGGATTTCCCTTATAACAAGATTGACAAGGAAAATACCCGAGACAAAACCAAACGACATAATAAAAACTTCAAAAAATGTGTTTGCGACATTTAAACAGATAAAAGACGCGGCCGCGGTAATTCCCCCGGGAAACGTAAAAATGCTTTCGCTTCCCGCGTCTTTTTTTACTATGTAACGGAAGACAAAATATTCCGCACTGTCATAAACAATCATGCTTACGGGAAATAAAAGCACATAAATATAAATTCCGTGCACAAGCGAAAATAAAATTCTTGAAAATAAAAACCATGTAAAAATAACCGCGGTAAAAATCAAAAGCAGTTTCGCGAAAGCGGACCTGTTAAACTGCGCCTTCGATTCCGTAATTCCCTTCAGGCCTAAAGCGCACTGCAGAACAAGATTAATCGCAAAGCATGAATAAATTAATAGAAGCAGCGGCATCACGTTCATTTGTGTTCTCCGGGATTGATTTTTTTTCTGCCGTACTGATACAGGCAGATTATATAACCCAATAAAAGCAAAGCGCCGGCCGATGAAGAAAATATACTGATTGGAAAGAACGCGTTCTCGCTGAAATACATGATCGTAACCAGTCCCCTGTACGATCCGGGAAACGAAAGCGAGCAGTAGGAAAGCGGTTCCCTGATTATTGAAAACGCGGCGGTAAGAACGGCAAGCGACGCCGCGCGGGAAATTGCGTCTGATACATGATCAAAAATATCCATTTTTTCCTTTTCCGAAGCGATTTGCTGCGCCATTCCGGAGCCCGCGCAGAATACGGGAATCAGCATCACCAGAAAAAAACATTCTATTGCAGCTAACGGACATATAAGCCAGAACAGAAAAAGGTATATGCTGCCGATGAACGCCGAAAGACATGTGTATAAAGTGCCCCTTCCGATAACGGGAAAAAATTTTCTTCCAAGTCCCGATGACAGAGCCGAATAGACAAGCGCCGTAAGACCGTATACCCAAAAAAGTCCAATCGCGATTATTATAGCCCACGAAAGCCTTGCGGAAGCCATGATTAAAAGACCCGCGCCCGTAAGGCCTCCAAGCGGAGAAAGACTGCCCCAGAACGAATATTGGCGGTTCAGGTTCATTGTCTGCCTCCGCGGAAAATATCCTTACTTGAGTTTTCTATTCTTTGAATATAAATCCTTAGAACGCTTTCCGGCAGTTTATTGAAAATTCTAACGGCATGAGCGCTTAAAGGAATTACATCATAAACTTTTCCTTCATCATTAAGAACAGCTCCAAGCGGAACCAGAATACCGTCCTGAAAAACGGTAAATACAAACATTCTGTCAGATGAATTAAGCATTAAAAACCAGTATCCAAGAAGGTCCGCCTTTGCGGGCTTTGCGTTAATGTGAGAGACGAGCCTTCGCGAATCATTATTGTTTATAAGCACATTATTCACGGTGCGCAATAGATACCGCGTCTGAAGCGGAGTTGTCAGAATCCAAAGTAGCGATATAAACAAAAGAAGCCCTGTAATCCATCCCAAAAAAACCGCTTTGTCTTTTAGGGCGTTCGATTCCTGCGAAACTGTAATATTCTGATCGGGGGTTTTTTTATTAAGTTCCCGCCTGAGTTTCTTTTTTATGTTGCTCATAACAGGTTCTCCTGCAATTTGCCGTTCACCTTTTTGGATATAATGTATCTTTCTTCGATAACGCGCACAAACGGCGTAATACAGTTAACCAAAGCCAGCGCGATAAAACAGCCTGTGTATTCCATGCATTTATACCTGAAAAACCATGACAGAACGGCGCTTAAAATAACAGTGAATAAAATGCCGGGTTTAAGTTTCGCTCCGCTTGCAGGTTCTGCAACGAGTATGAAAGCAGCCGCGATCGTACCGCCGGAAAAAATTCCGTACAGCATGTCTCCGTTCCAGAGCAGTCCGCCTGAATCGCCCGCAAGTCTTATAAGAAATCCGTAAACGGCTAAAAAAACAAGAGGTATCCAGCCGCGGTTAATTCCAATCGCGGTAATTATAATTGTTCCCAGCAACAGGGCAAAAAGCCCCCTGTCCGTGATGAGCCCGGGATTACCGGAAAAAAGAAGATCGATATAACCTGAAGGAAGATGAACTCCGGCGGCGGAAAAAATGGTGCTGTTAAAAAAATCTGTAACGGAATTATCAGCCGCGCTTACGTTAGCTGCAAATATAATTTCCGAGACGGAAGTCCCGCTGCCTTCCGCGGTAAAAACCGACGGCCATGAGAAACGGATAAAAAGCCATCCGCCCAGCGCGGGGTTAAACCAGTTCGCTCCAAGTCCGCCGAAACTGTATTTAATTACAACGATCGCGAAAGCGGCTGCGAAAAATACATAAACGGGATGAATATAATTCGGTAAAAGCAAAGTAAGAATCATCGCGGTCGCAGCTGCGCTGCCATCCTTAATTTTATTAATTCCATATTTGCGGCATGTCAGTAAAAATTCAATTGAAAGCGCAGTTAAAAGAGCGGTTAACGCAACAATCAATGTTCTTCCGCTGTCGTTTACAGCCGACTGCAGCACGCAAAGAAAAGCGCAGAAACACACCATCCACATTCTGCCTGCGCTTGGATAGGAAATATTTAGCTGCGGTTTTTGCAGAAAGACGCTTCGATCAGCCACGGCTTTCCTCCCCCGGGCGCAGACTGTCCTCTTTATTTTTTCCCAGAATGGTTTCAAGAAGCGGTAATGAAGAAGGACAGACAATTTTACAGCATCCGCATCCGTGGCAGTCTTTTATCTCCAAATTTTCTGCTTTAAATATCCTTATGCGCTTGTAAATATTCTGCGGATCAAGGCCGACGGGGCAGACNGCCCTGCACTCGCCGCAGTTGATGCAGTTCTGCTGATCATGAATCGCAGCCTGCGATCTTGACATCGCGGCAATCGCATAACAATTTTTGCCGACAGGTTCGTCAAGATATCTAACTTCCCTTCCCGAAAGCGGCGAACCCATAACAATCCGTTCAGGCGGAACTGTAAAACCGCCGCATTGTTCAATAACTTCTCCGATCCGCGTTCCGATTCTCACTTTCATTATCTGCGGCGTTTTTACAGCGGATCCGCCGACAGCGACATAACGATCCAGAATCGGCTTTTTATACACAACCGCGTCATACGCGGCGGCAAGAACGGAAGGACCAAGAATTAAAAAGGAACCTAAATTCATTCCTTCTTTTTTTTCATATATTCTAAGCGTCAATTCAAGTTCCCTGTTTATCCGCTGCGGATAACGCGAACCTGTAACAACAAGGGAAGAAGGAATATCAAGTTTCTTCGCCCTGGAAAGCAGTTCGTTTCCTATATCTTTTTCGCGGCGGGACACCGCGATAAGTATATGCGAAACTTTAAAACACGCTTTTGCGACAACTGCCGCTCCTTCAATAACGGCGTCAAGCCTGTCACGGCACAGGGCGTAATCGGCGACAAGCCAGGGGTCGTCTATAACGCAGCGCACAACAAGGGTAAGCTTGTCGTTCTCTCTTCTGCCTGCAGAAATCATGTCCGAAAGCGGCCTTTCGTTATTTTCCATTTCCGCGATTCCGCATTCGGAAATAATTTTTTGAAGATCATATCCGTTAATTCCGTTCCAGATGAATGACTCATAATTTCTGCCGAGTTTTTCAAAGGCGCCTTCCATTCTGATAACAAGCGCGTCGTTATCAACGCCGTCAGAATCTTTCCATGTAATCTTGCGGATAACTCTTCCGGGAACAGTAGCGTGCACATTTACAGAGCTTGTATCCGAAGCTCTTCCTATAAGCATTCCTTCCCTGACCATATCGCCGACAGAAACAACAGGATAAACGCGGTTAATTTTTGATCCAAGCGAAATGACTGACACAGCGGGCAGAAAGGCGTTTACCGCCTCTGATCTTTCAGGCGCTGTAGAGTCGTCATAGGGAATTCCTCCCCTTGGAAAAGAATATACCTTCATAAATTATGCGTCCTTTTGAACGCGGTTCTCGTCGCGTTTTTGGCTTCTGTCATTATATAACGACTTTGTATTCCAGTTAATACCTTTAGCGCGCCCGCGAAGCGCGGATTTTTTTTCAAGGTCAAACCCTGTCTTTGGAGTACCATGTTTTCTGCTTCCTGTAAATAAAACCGGCATAATAAATAATAACAGAACAAAAAGGGAAATTAAATCCGCAAAACTTGCAAGACCTGCGGAAGGCGGCGCCGCTATTTCTTCATTAATAAGCGGACTTAAACCTGAAAAATATTCAATAATGTTTTTTAGGGGAAACTCAGGATAATCATTTACGTCAACCGTATTTCTTACTCCCGCGTTTATTCTCATGGAAGGAAGATAGTCCGTATCAAAAAAATATGAAGGGAACAAAGCCCCGTCTTCTTCATTGGAAGAAGAAGAGCCGAGTTTACTTACAGAAAAAAAGACCTGCCTGTTTATATGGGCATAATAATCTTCTTCGCTGATAGTAAAATCAATCTGATTAACTGTATTAATGGAAGCGTCGAATCTTAGATTTAAAGGTATAAAAGGCGAAGCAAGCGCTGCGAAAACGGCGGCTGCCGCGAAAGGAAGAAGATAAACAGGATACGCAAACTCAGGCGCATTGCGTTTTATTATCAGGATAGGAGTAAAACGCCTGTGTTTCTTCATTCGCGGCAATGAAAGAATTTTTACAGCCGGTATAAAAATTATAAAAGCCGCGGCAGACACGATAAGAAAAAAAGAAACCGCTATCCCTGAAAAATACAACACGGCGAAAATACCGGCTGCAAACAGCGGCAGTAAAAGGAAATTAAACCTGTGCGGAAATAAAATATTTTTGTAAAAATGCCCGCGGATTTTTGAAGACGGCGCGATGATTTCCGTTACGGGATCTTTTACGGTGATGAAAAACGCCGTGATTAAAGCGGCAAGAACAATACCGCTTGCGCCGAAGAACGCAAGACAGGAAAGAACCGGCAGAAGAAAAACCGCGCTCCCCATAAGGCGGTGTTTTTTTCTGTTAAATAAAAAAATAATAAAAAATAAAAAAGACGCCGCCGCGTAAGCTATAAGAAAATAATACACAGGTTTTTCAGGTCTGCCCGCTCCGAAATAATCTACAGAAAATTCCATACCGGTTAGAAGTTCGTTAAACTGCCTGTCAAGCAGAACGGAATTCCAGTTCTGCGCTTTTAGCGGTATGTATATAAATCTTTTTCCGTCCTTAATAAAAAAATCGCGTAACTTTTCCGCGTAGGAATCGTATCTTGGATCAAACGGAAAAACTCTTGAAAAATAATTTTCAAGGGGAACAGTCTCTATTGAATCAAAGACGTCCAAAAACAGCCGCTGCGAAGACGCGCAGACAGGCTCTCCGCCGAAGTAATCTTTTCCTGATTCAAGGCGCGAAAGAACCAGAAGCTCGTCGGCGGAACCGGGAATATTTAACACCGCATACCCGCCGAGAAATTCTTCTTCCTTGTGCATACTGGAACCGTAATAAAAAAGCCCCAAAGAAACCAGTATTGTCATTATTACAAGGATAAAAAGCAGAACAAGGCGGCTGAAAGACATACCGGATGCCTATAACAGCGAAAAGCAGACCGCGATTAAAACGCCAAGAAGTGATCCTGCAAGGACTTCAAGCGGAGTATGCCCGTGGATTTCTTTTACAGAATGAAATTCCAAACCTGTTAGTTTTGCCGACTGCCTTCCCAGATTGTTTAATGCCCTTGCCTGCAAACCGGCAGTCCTTCTTACCCCGACAGAATCCCTTAAAACCACCATGGCGAAAACAAGGCTTATAATAAAATATGTTGACGTTATTTTTTCCAGAATTCCGATAGAAGTCGCAAGCGCGCAAACCACCGCCGAATGGCTTGACGGCATTCCGCCTGTCCGCCACAGCATCGTTTCAATCGCGTCCCACTTCTTCCTGCTTTTGTTTTTATTCTTGATAAAGTAAAAAAACAATTTCAGAACCTGAGCAATAACTAAACTGAAAACAGTGGATAAAAAAATTCTATTTGAAAGCAAAGACTTTATGGCTTCTGCCGCTGTCATGTTTTTATGTTCCATTAAAGCGGTAAAAAAGTCAATAGGCATGGAAATGCGGAGTTTGGAATGTGGCGCGTGGAATTATCATTATTTTATGGTATAAAAATATATGGAATTAATTACGGGGGAGAATGACAGCGGACGCAGACTGGACAGGATTCTGCGAAAAGCTCTTCCCGTTCTAAGCCTGCCCTTGATTTACAAACTTTTGCGCCGGAAAAAGGTTTTAATCGACGGAGTGCCTGCAAGCGCGCAGGATCGCCCGGAGCGCGGAGCTAAAATCACAATTTTATCCTTAAAAAACATTCCACAGGACGGTACTGCGCCTGAAAATTTTAAAAAAAACCGCCGCAGTAAAAACAGTCAAATTTCTCCCGGTTTAATTCTAATGGAAGAAAACGGGCTTTTGGCGGTTAACAAACCTGCGGGTCTTTCTGTTCATGGTCCTGACAGCCTTAATGAAGAAGTGCGTTCCTATCTTGAAGATAAGCTGCCGCCGTCATTGTCATTTAAGCCGGGCCCCCTTCACCGTCTTGATAAACCTTCAAGCGGAATCATTGTATTTTCCGCAAGTCTTGAAGGAGCAAGGCTTTTCAGTTCATTGATAAAAGAACATAAAGTAAAAAAAACATATCTTGCGATTGTCGAAGGAGAAGTAAAAAATGAAACTCTTTGGCATGATGATCTTGTCCGCGACAGGGAATTAAAAAAAACTTTTATATCCAAAGAAAACCCGCATCTAAAGCGCACAACGGACAGCAAAAACGCGCTGACAAAAGTCAGATGCAAATCAACAAACGGCAAATACAGTTTGATAGAAGCGGAAATTGTCACGGGAAGAACTCATCAGATACGCGCTCAGGCAGCCCATCACGGACACCCGCTTGCAGGGGACGTAAAGTACGGCGGAAAAAAAATTACAAATGAAAAAAGAGCTGCTTTTTTTCTTCATGCGCAAAAGCTTGAATTTCTTGATTACGAAATAGAAGCGCCGCTTCCGCAGGAATTTATTAATATGATAAAAACGCTTTTTGGGATTGATTCAAACATGAATTCCAATCGCTTCGCGGATTAATTCTACAAGGGTTTTTCTGTCGGGGAGCCTTCCTGAGATTCCCGGAATTTCCACAAGCAAAGGATAATGGCCGGATAACTGCCAGTTGATCATTAAATCGCCGAGCCAGTCAGCTGTTTCTTCCGTAAGAATTAAAATTTGACAGCTGACAGCGCCGCCAGGTATATCCGGCAGATCAGGACTTTCGCGTCCTTCGGTAATTTTCCTGAAAACATCCGTTGCTTCCTGCCTGTTTTTTACGGCAATTCCGTCAATGCCGATAAAACGGAACGCGGTTACAAGTTCTTCATCGCCCAGGAAAAAATAAACCATTAAAGAAATAAAATTAAAAGCGCTACAAGGAATCCCCAAAGGCAGATACCTTCCGCAAGACCTACAAAGGGAAGGGCTTTGCCGAAAAGATCAGGGTTTTCGCTCATCGCGCCCATAGCAGACGATCCAATTTTTCCAACCGCGACTCCGCCGCCGATACATGAGATGCCGACGGCAATGGCCGCCGCGATGTATCTCATCGATCCGCCGCCTGATTCCCCTTCCGCTTCCTGCGCGAATAAAGCGGCGCATCCCAAAAATAAAATACAAAACAGAAAAAATAATTTTTTCATATTTACTCCTTTTCCGGTTTTTATTGTCTTGAAAATCTGAACGGCGCAAACTCCGCGCCCGTCTCAGTAAAAAATTTATTAAAAAATTCATAATACTGCAGGCGCACCACCTGAATAGCCACAATTAATCCTTCAAGCACAATTATTATAGCATTTCCCGCGATTAATAATAAAGCAGCTGAAAGAGCGCCCGCGGCTCCCATACCTAAAAGCAGATCAGTAAAATAAAAAATAATAAATGAAAAAACTGCATGAGCAAGAGCGAACGCGCCGACGCGCAGGAAACTTACAGTGCTGGAAAAATATGACGAGACAGTTTCCATAATTTCAACAAAACCTTCTATCACAAACGCGAGAAGGCCGTTTTCCAAAAGCGGTTTTTTTCCTTCTATAATGCGCAGGATTAAATGACCGAATACAATGCAAAGGAGCGGAACAAGAAAACAGATAAAATCAATTATCACAATTTCACCGCCAAGGGCAAGCTTTACTGCAAAGAATATCGCGTACCAGAAAATAATAAGCCCGGGGATGCCTGTTTTGGAAAAAAAGACAGCCCTGTATTTTTTTAGCGCAAAGCGGTTATAAATATTTATTAAAAGCCCGAGAGAATTTATAATTATTCCGATCGCCACTGTAAATCCAAAAAAATAAAGCAGTTTTTCAATGCTTCCGCCCGATTCAGCCATTGGAAGAATATGTAAAAAACGATCCGCAGGATGAGCCAGAAACAAACCTGTAATTTTTTGCGTTATGGGAATAAATATTATTTCGTTTGTAAAAAAGGAACCTGACAAGAAACCCATTACTATTGACGCGGTTCCCGCGGAAACAAGCGGAATTGAAAATTTTTTAAATTTAGCGGAAAGCTTTTTATTTTTTCCCGCCAGTATGCCAAGGAGCAGCAGTACCAGACCCTGCCCCGCGTCGCCGAACATTATGCCGAACATGATTGTAAAAAAGAAAGCGACAAGCGGCGTTGGGTCAATCGTGCCGTAAAGCGGCGCGCCGTAGGAAAAAACAACGCTTTCAAAACCTTTGACAAAGACGTTGTGTTTCATCGCAGTCGGCACCTTCTCTTTTCTGTTTTTAACCGAAGGAACTTCATGCGGGGAATACGCGTTAGCT
>JGI24694J35173_10000906_pt1 | contig 27871 bp, 31 predicted proteins | sample TergutCo191P1_FD_35173 | JGI IMG/M metagenome (IMG submission 35173) | reverse complement strand
ATAAATAAATTGGGATCGCGTTCGTACCAGTAAAAAGACGCCGCAAGTTTTCCCGGCGGAATCGCAATAGAACTGTCGCTGTTTGCTTTAGGATCATTCGGGGTCACAACTTCGCCGGTATTAGTGACGCTGACCTCCTGTCCTTTTTTCAACCTCTCCGCGATTTCTCTGCGTTTTTTTGCAGCCGCTTCATCATCCGATGCGAAGATTCCCGCTGGAATCGATAAAATGTTTTTCATAAAAACCTCCGAAAAAAAATAATTTTAAAAGAATTTCGTATAATTATAGAATTTAACCTATTTATTGTCAAACCATTAAATTACGTAGTTTTTACGTGGGGAATAGGCATTATATTGATAAAAATGTATTCACATAGATCTTTTATTGCGTTTTGTATTTGATTTAACGCGTTCAGTGTCTTCTTTTTTTTCGATGTCGGTATTTTCGATGCGATTTAAATGAGAGGAGACAACATCAGAAACAGCGGTTTTGATCGCGCTATGGACTTTTATATCTACGGATTTTTCTAAATCAATGATAATTGAACGCTGAAGTTTGAGGGCGGCTGTTTTTGCCGAAGGGGGCAGGGCTGTATTGTTTCTGCTTTTGATCAGGCGCTGCGTCCCTTTTTTAGTCAGGATAAGCCGCAGCTTTTTTCTTAAATCAAATTGCAGGGAATAAAGCAATTCACTTTTCAAACGCTGAAACGCCGATTTTTACGACACTTTTGGGTATAACGACATTGAGTGAAGCATTGCCGGCAAACGCGAAATCACCGATGTATTTAACGCTTTTTCCAAAAGTTACGCTGGTTAAATTATTTGCGCTGTTTACATTAGAAAAAAATGAATGGCTTCCTATATAAACGACGTTATTGCCGATAACAGCGGTCGTAAGCCTGTTGTTTAAGAACGCGTTATCTCCGATATAAGTAACGCCGTCAGGAATGACAATGGAAACTAACCGGTTATTCTTGAACGCTGAATTGTCAATAAAAATTACGCTTTTTGGAATCTGAACGCTGCTTATGTTTTTTCCGTCAAAAGCGCCGACAATAAAACCTCTTTGCGCGTCAATCTGGCAGCCAATCCCTTTTACTGCCATACCTCCCAGCTCCTCTGGGATTGCGGGGTTTTCCTGATTGCCGGTATATTGAACAATTACCGCTCCATACCGCGTTTTAACAAATTTATAATCGCCTTCTGTGTTTACAGAATAACTTATTTTATTATCATAAGTTCCGCTTTTTCTGTTATTGCACAAATATTCAAAATACATATTAACGTTATTAAAAGCGCCGGGCTGCAGATGATTACCAAACCCAAGCTTAATTTCCGCGATATTGTTTCCTTTAAACGAATCATTGACAGAGCAATTATTGCCTATTGTAAGATTTGTTATGCGATTATTTTCGAATGATCCTCCCCGTACAGAAACATTATTTTTAATGGTAATATTTGTCAAATTATTATCCTTAAACGCTTCAAAGCCGATTAGCGTGACGCTGTTCGGTATAGTAACACTTGTAAGTTTCCTGTTTCTAAAAGCGCCTTCTCCGATTGATGTAATTTTTTCGCCGTCAATACGGGCAGGGATATCAAGTTTGGAATCATTGCCGGTATAACCGGTAATGGCTCCTTTTCCGTCAGTTATATAATCCTTTTCTTTTTGACCTGACGCTGAGGCAAACTCTGCTTGTATAAAAAAAACGCCTAATAAGAGAAATAGCGCGATGGTTGTTCTCATTCTTCTTTCCTTCTTTTTAATAAATAAAAAAAGATCAGGAGGAAGCAAGTTCCTCCCAACCATACATTAACGCCGCAAAGCAATAATATTAATACCAGCCTTTTGGCACTCCGGGTTGTTTTCCCGGAACATAAACGTAGTTAGCTAATGAACGCCCGCTGCCTTCTATACCTTCTGTATGTGAGTTGTTATAACCATTCAAGGTATCAGTCAGAAAATAAGTACGCCTGACCCCGTCATCGTGCGGTCCGCGGTTCGTATCGTTCCATGTTGCGTCAATAAACCTCCATGTATTATTCAACAACACATGATTCCACGCGTGATTCATAGGGGTTGAAACTACATATCTTGTTCGTATCCCTGCCGCGCGGAGAAGCGCCGCGTAAGCATTAGCGTAACCTTCACAAACCGCCCAGTAATGACCGTTTTCAGGAGAGTGAGGATTATTATTGTATGTAAAACTACTCTCACTCTTCGGACCGCTAACTGGAATAGTCTGATTAGGTATATATTTGTAACCTAATACATAAGAGGCATCCTGTTTTTTTCTGTCAAAACCGCTGGTTGACATGCTTGAACGGTCATATTCCGTATATTTAACAAGGTAATCATGCAGAGCTGTTATTTTATCCAGGTCACTTGTTTTTCCTGCGGTTATTGAAGCTACCAAACGGGTAATTTCCGGATCATCGCTTTGTATGATATACGACGGATAGCTATAACGCATATCGGTAACAGGATCTCCGGAAACGGGAGTAGTAGTTTCATTTCGGGTATTGGTTACGTTAAATGGCAATGAATTCCAATAACTATAACTTCTTACAAGCCCAAACGAATTAATGGTAGCGCTGGCTAAATCGCATACAGTTACCGTATATTCTCCTGGTCCAAAACGAAGCCATATTCGCTGTTTAAATGTGTCTTTTACAATATAGTTTGTTACAAGAGAAGTATCGCTGTTTTTAATTACCCTGATTAGAGCATGATTCTTCACCTCTTCTTTAGTAGAAGTAACAGTGCCTTCCATGATAAAAAACGCGTCTGTTGAGAATGTTCTTTCCGCAGGATATGTAATAGTTATTCCTCTGCTTGTTGTTGTTATGCCTTCGGTTCCGACAAACCCGTGATACGTATTTCCGGTACCGGGATAGTAATAAGACTGATCATCTCTAGCTCGGTTAATAGATATAGAAAGTTGTCTTGTAGTGCTGCCTCCGGCATTTGTCGCCTGAACGGTAAAATCGAATTTACCTGTTGTTGCTGCTGCTGGGTTTGGAGTTCCTGAAATCGTGCCGTTAGCCGCAATTGCTAAGCCTCCGGGCAAGCTGCCGTTTGCAAGAGACCATGTAATCGGTGTGCTTCCTGACGCCGTAAGGGTTTGGTTGTATTGAACGTTGGTTGTGCCGTTCGGCAGTGAAGGCGTTGTTATGGTTGGCGCCGGAATAATATTTCCTGATCCATCCATTTGTATAGAGATGGTTTTTCTGCTGGTTAAATTATCACGTACAATAACCAATTCCGAAACAGTAAAACGAGGAGTGGAATTTTCAAATAACTGGAAACTGTAAAAATATTCTCCCGATGGAACGGAAAAATCATTGTAAGTAAAAGTACCGTTTTGAACAGTATCATCGTCCCATGCTTCACCATCACATTTCACTTCATAAGATGTAATAGTATTAGGGCAATTAATTGTTATTTCTACATTTCCAGTTCCGCTGATTGATGATATAGGAGAAAGTGTAAAACGAACCTGATTTAGTTCAGTCAGTTTAATATCAACATTTATACGTTTTCCCTCTAATATCAGCAGGCTATCTCCCCCCCCTGCAATATGACCATCATCGTCATATTCATCTGCATACGCTTCAAGCTTAAAATTCCATTTACCGGGCGTTAATTTTAAAATAACCTCCGGGTTGTTTTTTTCGATAGGGCATTGTATTTCTTGCGCCGGAGTGTCGGTTTTTTCTCCCAATAATACGTATCTATCTACATTCTGTTCAAGAGAAACCTGCGGGAACACGGTTCTCGCCGATCTTTCACCGATAGAGAAAGATACGACAGCCATATCATTTTGTCCATGAAACTGCGGATTATCAATACAATTCAACATTAAAATTGATATTACGACTATTCCAAAAATACCGGTAATTTGATTTATTTTTATTTTCTTCATGTATCAGTCCTTATTTAACCGTAATCCAGCAGCGTTGAGAGCGGCTTTGATTCTGAGAGTTTGTCACAACCACAACAAGTTCATATATGCCTGCCGTCGATTGATTGAATACATAACTACTGCCTGTGCTTGAAACCAATACTCCGTTTACATACCATTTGTATCCGGAATAATTGCCTATTACAGTGAATGATAAATTTGCGTTTCGATTGACTTCTCTGCTTTGTTGAGCCAACAGATCCCATTCATTCATTGCTTCAAGATCGATAATTATCGCGTTTTCCGCACGATCATCTTTGACGAAAATCCATGCATCGTTACCTTTAAATAACTCAAGTGATTTGCCTATAAGCTGATAATCGTATATTTCTATAGAATCCGAATTATCCAACTTACTTTTCAAATTAAGAGTTAATATGCCGTCATTTGCTACGTAAGTCCCTTCGCTATCAACAATAACATGCTCAGGATCATTACTATCATAAATTTTAATCACTGTAAAATCGGTGAAAATTAAAGATGGTAAAATATCATCAAAATCATGATAGGTACCGCTTAAATCCTCGCCTGCCCTGATTATCAAAGCATTGCTTTCGACGCTGCCTGTATAACCGGTACAGGTCACAGTTACGGAAATGTCGGAATTCACATCGGTTGTTCGAATACTATAAATTCTACCGGTTACTCCGGAAATGTTTGTACTCTCCCCGCTAGCATTCGTGCGCTTCCATTGATAGGAAAAGCCACTCTTCGCGTTTAGGCTGGCAGTAGCCGTGAGAGACTTTCCTGGGCGGGTCTCCCCTGTAAGTGTAACCGTTCCGCTGAGAGTTGTATCTTTATTTGTATCATTATTTAATAAATCATTAATGAAATCACAAGACGCTAAAGATAAAAAAACTGCGGATATAAATATGATTAGTAGTGATAGTTTTAAGAATTTATTCATAAATATTTTCTCCTTTTTAGTTTCTGGCAGTTGTCTGTGTATGCGCGCCGGTGCCCACGCTGTTGACGGCGCGAACCCTGAACACATAAGTTGTGCCGGCGTTAAGCCCTGTAAAGGTATGAGAAGTATTGCTAGAAGCTGTTACCCATGCATTGTCTCTGCTGCAAAATACCTCATATCTTGTTATCACACTGCCGCCGTTGGTTGACGGAGCTCTCCACGTAATCACAGTTTGCCCGCTGCTCGGAACGGCTGTCAGGTTTTGCGGAGCTGTAGGAACAGTGATCGATACAGGCGCCGTCGCGGTTGGCGCCTGCGGAGTAGCCCCTGCGGAAACCGTTGCGCCTGTTCCCGCGCTGTTAACCGCGCGAACCCTGAATGAATAACGTGTTCCGTTGGTCAGCCCTGTAAAGGTATGACTTGTATTGCTTGAAGCAGTTACCCATGTAGAGCCGCCGTCAGATGATACCTGATAACTTGTAATTGATCCGCCGCTTGCCGGCGCTGTCCATGAAAGCGTGATCTGCGAATTACCTGATCTCGCTGATATATTCTGCGGCGCCGAGGGTACGGAGACGGCTTGCCCCTGCGTTGTTGTGGGCGTTGTTGACGTTGACGTTGCGGATGTTGTCGTTGCGGATGTTGACGTTGTCGCCGGTGTAGTTGCTGCTCCGAATGTAGCCGTTACAGTATAAGAACCTGAAGCACTTTTGCTGAAATATCCCGCGTATAGGGTCTGCCCCGACGCGAAATTGAATCTCCAATTCATTTTTACTTCATCATCAGCGACAACAGTATCGCCTGTCGCCATACTAAAAAGCGTAGGATCACCGAGTGAAGCGTCGCTTTGAACTGTAGCCGTACCGCCTGAAACCGTAATCGGCACACGAACGCCTGCTGGGACCGTTATTACCGCTGTTGGGTTACCCGGTGTCAGTGTTACTACCTGCTGCGCCGCTGCTTGCTGCGGCAACGCCAGCAGCAGGATCAGAGCCATACACAGAGCAGAAAGAACACCCATGATTTGTTTAGTAGTCATATAAATCTCCTTATTTTAAAAATTCCTCACAAAGTTTAGCTTATACTATATTAAATAATTAAAACAATCCCAGGTAACATAAAAATATCAAATTTTTTCTTCGCGCGTCTTTTGTGTCTTTGTGATTAAATATTCTAGAATTTTTCTGATTATGCGGTAAGGAGTTAAGTTGCCACCTCGGAGAATTGAACTCCAGACACGCAGATTTTCAGACGGTCTAAAAGTGGTCATTTTCAAAGTCTTTAGTAGACTCCTATGTCTATACTATAGGAAGTAAACCCTCTTGTCAATAACAAAACAACCAATAATAAACAAGAGAAAACAAGACTAAACAAGGTATTTTCTAGTAATATTTCTTTAATTTTGGCATGGAAATAATCGCAGATAATAACAGGGTGTGTATCTGTTAAAAATCAATTTATACAAGGTATCTATTTATATGTAGTAAGTTTTCATATATTCCAGTCCATAACAGATATAAAGGTATCTTTCAGAAAAATTATAAGAAACCAAATTTTAAGTATTTTTTAAAAATCTAAAATAACAGCTTAAAATCTTATTTTTTCTCTATAATTAAAGAAGGAGTATGAGAAAATAATTTTTATAGTTTAGTATTGTTTATTTTCATTTACTGTTGTATGTTTTTACTATACACAGGGGAAGGGGAATAGATATGGGTATTGAAAGTATAAAAGCGGACTTTGTGCCAGCTAGTTGGCAAATGGGTAATGTAATGGCATCTTTTGCCAATCTTGAAAATGCCAAAAGAGAGAGGGAATATCTTCAATTAAGACTAGCAGAAAAACAGGTTAGAAGCGCAAAAAAACAAGAAAAAAATCAAGAAAAGATAATTGAACTCTTGGAGTCAATTAAAGAGAATTCAGGTACAGAAACTGATAAGATTTTATTAGCAAGACTAGGCGCAGTTTATGGGGTTTGTAATGCTTTTATAAATGATTATCCAATTTTGAAAAAACATGGATTTATTGAAGTAGACTCAGAAAATCACCGTCTAAAAACACAATATGGAAAAGGTTTTATTTTCGATTACTTTAAATCATTATCACCCGATGAAAATATTTATTGGAAACCAATGGAAGAACTATTTGGTTTTAAAGCTATGCGATCCGCTTTGGGTGGTCGTGTCATGTTGACAGAGGGTATGGACAAATGGATCGAGATAAATGGACTTGATAAAGAAACTATTGAAAATAATGTTATAGACAAAAGAAAAGAGCGAATTTAATAATATGCAGTAATATGCAGTATTGCATAAAAACTTGTCTATTATATGCGACTTTGTATTTTTGAAAAAAATAACTAATACTCAACAATAAACCTCGATAATCGCAAGTATTGAAAAATACTAAACCAAACGATTGTCGAGGAGTCAATAATGAGTACATTAAAAAATGCTGCTCAGGTTGCCGAAATTCTCGGCATAAAAAAATCAACCGTATACAAATTAGCGCGTAACGGTTCGATCCCACACAGGCACGTTGGGGCTTTACTCAGGTTTAATGATGAGGATATTCAGGCTTATCTTGAATCAGTAAAGAGCAATAAGGGAGGGAATAATGAGTAAACAATATTTTTACGATATTCCGCCTCATGTTGCTAATGCAGAGGCTGCCGCTTTATATGAATATATGGCAACTGCTAAACCCTCTAAAACAAAGTATTTAAGAAAAGAATATCAGATAATTTTTGATACTCTTGAACACTTAAAAAAACAGATTGGCGATATTGCGGGTACGACAGATTTAATCTGTTATTTAACTGAATACAAACTACTTGAAAAGGTAGGTGGACTGGATTCAATTAAACAGATTTTTAACGGTCTTGAACCTATAGAGGGGGCAATATGTTAAAACTAACTAATGATATTATTTCTGATATTGAATCTGAAAGTGTAAATGTTTCTCATGGCGTTATAACTGTTGAATTTCATATCCGTAATGATAAAATTCGTAATTATAAAATCGGAAAAGAAAAATCTGTAATGGTTAATCATAATGATTCCGTTACTATTGTTCCACTTAAAGGGTAGAAATAAATGATTAAAACATTGCATTTTAACGATCAAAATGTAATGGATATTGAAAAGCAGCTTTTAGGGAGCTATATTCTGGGAGCTGCTATCAATGATCTAATTACAGAAAATGTCTTTTATCATACTTTTCATAAAATTATTTTTCCAGTAATTAAGGAATTGAAAACTAATAATATCGACATAGATATTATAGTTTTAGTTTCTGAATTAAAGAAAAAAGGTTTATTAGAAAAGGCAGGTAACACGAGCTATGTTTCAGATTTAACCACTGGAATAATAGGAACTACCAATACGGAATATTATGAAAGTGAAATATTGACAGCTTATAAAGCCCGAACACTTCATAGAGCCGCAGTCACAGCAAAAGAAAATCTTGAAAATTGCATGGAGATTGATCTTGTAAACAAAGACTTATTAAACGCACTTGAAACCATAACCAGAACAGAAACGATTAATAGTACAGAACAGGGAATACTTTTTAAAGATTTAATTAAAAAAGAATTTCCGCCTGATAACTTTATTATTGAAAAACTAATTACAACAGGTTTAACGGTTCTAACAGGGGCAAGTAAGATCGGCAAAAGTTGGACAGCTATGCAAGCGATCACAGCCCTTGATCAAGGTACATATTTTTTAGGTACTCTTAAAGCGGAAAAAACAGATTGTCTTTATTGCGCGTTAGAAGATACTGAAAAGAGAATTCAGAAACGCCTAAAAAAACAAGGTGTAACAAAATTTAACGGATCGCGCCTAGAAATAAAAAGGCGGACTGTTGAAAACTTACGGGCTTTTTTGAAAGTCAATCCACAATACAAAGTAATTATAATTGACACTTTTCAAAAAATGATGGGATTAACCGATCTTAATGATTATGCAAAAACCGTTAGTGGAATGAGCGCATTAAAAGCTATTGCCGATGATCTTAATCGCGCAATAATTGTTATACACCATAATAGAAAATCAGCAGATTTTGACGGCGATCACATGGAATCCGCACTAGGTAGTACAGGCATTAATGCGACCGCAGATTGTACTATCACAATGAGACGTAAAAGAGGCGATAAACAAGCAACAATGGCAGTTTCTGGGCGCGACATAGAGGACACTACATTCAATCTGTCATGGGATAAAGATTGCTGTTCATGGACTATTACAAGTCAAGAGGAATTAAAACCTTCCCTTCCCGAAGCTCAGAAACTCATTATTGATATTTTGGAAAGTGAGGACAGAAACTGGGAAACATCGGAAATTGTTAAAAAGACTGGAAAAACCAATCAGGCAATTTCAAACACGCTTTCAAAAATGAAAGAAAACGATCTAATTTTAAACCCGTATCATGGGCAATGGAAAGCAAAAAGCAAATACACAAATACACCTTCCCTTAGTGAAAGTGTAAAAGTGTATTTACCAGAAACCGAACCAGAAATAAAAGAACCAGTAGAAGAACTGGATATATTTTAAGGAGTTAACATGAATATTAGAAAATTTGTAATTCGACTTTTTGCTTTTTATAAAACCGAAGCGGGTAAAAAATGGAAAACAGAAACGACAGAAAAGTTAAATAATTGTAAATCTGATAAACAACAAAACAGCGTTTTAAGGCGTGAATTAAACAAATTAAAAAATGACTGGGAAAACACGGATTTATTAAAAGGTTTACAGCTTGCAAGTGATTATATGCAAGAATACGGGGAAACAGATGAATCAGGGAATAAATATCTTGATTTAAACGATCTAGCCGATTTAATGAGTATCGGCGCGGAATTACCCGATGAACAGTAAATAGCGTTTATAACCTAGTAGTAATGCCGCTACTGGGTTATTTTACTGTTTACCATTAAATAATTAGTATATCGAGTTAAAGCATATTCGACTGTATCTAATGCACAAATATTTGATGTTCCGTCATCGCGCCTAATCGGTACTTTTTTAATCTTTTGTTTTTCAGTATCCCATAAAGCGGTTAAAAACGCCTTTTTAATTTCAGGTACATTTTCCGTAAATAATAAACGCTTTTCCGCTAATAAAAATTGACATAAATCAATACGGTTTAAAATTGTATCTTTATAAGCGTCTTGAACATGAATTCCGTCTATATCATTTTCAAGTATTGCTAATTTTAGAGCATTATTAATTGCGCTGCTGCTTGCCCATTCACAATTTAAGTATATATCGACTTTATACTTTTCTTTAATTTTAACCAGAAATTCAACAGCCCATTTTACAATTCTTTCAGGTAAAAAATGACCGTCAAAATACGATTCGTCAAGACAATACACCTTTTCAAAATTATCAGTTATACCGACCGCGCAAATAGTAGTTTTTCCGAACTTAGATTCTTTTGAACCGCTGCCATAATCTATTCCGCAAGTAATAATCATTAAATGTTCATTTTTTTGCAATTCAGCATGGTTTTTTTCTGGATTTTCGACATAGGAAAGATAAATTAAACCATCCGAATTTCCCCATTGCCCTAAACCTTGCACTTTATAGCGATATGGATCGTTTAATTTCATTTTTTCCAGTAATGTTAAATAATTCATATCTAAAAATTCGTTACAATGATATGTAGTAGTATCTGTAAATATATCAGAATCTTTTTTATCGAAAAATTCTTTTTTAATCCATGTTAAATCATTCCACGGATTTAATGTGCCTACTACTGAATAAAACAACGGATAGGGAAGCTGTCCGCGAATTGATAAGTCAATTTTTTCAAAAGTTTTTTTATCATTAATTTCAAATAATTCCTCAAACCAGCAATAACATAAATTTCCTATTGGAACAGAAATTGAAGTTAACGAATCTGGGTCATCGCAGCCGCGAAATAAAATAGTAGAGCCGCTTGGAATAAATGTAATTGATAATTCAGATTTTGGAATATGCCATAAATGACTAGCATTTAATCTATTGATTGCCCATTGTAACTCAGCGCGTGTACTTGTACGATGTCCATTAAGATATTTTCGTATAACTAACAAACAGGGTTTAACGCCATGTAAATAATAATTTTTCATTATATGATAGATAAACCATAACGCCACTGTCTTGGATTTTTTACTAGCTCTGCCGCCTTTTACAATTTTATAACGGCATTTTGCTTCCCAAAACTTTTCATAACCAGAGCCGACAATTTGTTTAATATTTACTTTCATACTTAATTTATATCATATTTTTAATTAAATGCAAAAATATTTTTTTTGTATCTTTACTATTGTTTATTATAGTTTATTATTGTTTACTCTGTTATACGCAATTAAAAAATAAAATTTGACAAATTAAATAAAATGATATACTTTTTTATTAACGGTTAAATAAACGGTAGGTTTACGGTTAATTATGGGTAGAAAAGATATTTATAAAGACGGAATAAATACTCAATTCTCAAAAACGAATCAGCCCGCAAACGCAGGGAGAAAACCGTCAAAGTTAAAAAAGTTTATAAAAGATTTTGATGTTTCAAAATTAGATGTTGACATTCTAGCGCGTAATATTATTTTTAATTATTCATACGCAGATATAAAAAAACTTTATGAAGGGTTAAAAGATAAACCAGAAATACAAGACAGTTTACCAGTTGGGATAGCTGTTTTAATTAGTGGTATGTATCACGATATAAAAAGAGGTGATAATAAAATAACAAATTCTTTATTGGATCGCATATACGGAAAACCTGTTGACTTTACAGATATGGAATACGGAAAACGTATTGAACAAATTGAACAGCTTATCAATGGGAATAGTGAAACTGATATTGATACCGATTTAATAAACGATCCGTATAACAAGGAATTGAAAAGGATTTTAACTGTATCTGAGAATGAAAAAATGGAGTTACAAAATCAGTTAACAGAAACAAACAGAAAATTGAACCAATTATTAGCGGAACAAAAAGCGAGGGCGGAAGTATAGAACAGATACGTTATCTGTATTTTATCGGTAGTTTTTATCATTTTTTACTATATACGAAAAAAAATGAAACAGGGTTTACAGATAAAAGATATGAGAAAATGAGGTTTTTGGCATGATTAAACGGAAAATCGAACAGCTAGAACAGGCAATAAAGGCAAAAACTGGGCGGACTGGATACCCTCCAGCGGGCTTTTTTGTAGAGGGCGATCCCGCTATTGATACATACCATGAAACTTTAATCCGTCAAGGTTGGGAACTATCTGCCGTAATGAAAACCCCTATATACATTGAACCTAAAAAATGGAGTGAATAATGGATATTTATGATATTTTAGAAAAAATCGCTGAGTTAAAAAGTAAAGACGGCAAGTCATATAATTTTTCTAGGGCGCGATTAAAAGAAAACTATAATCAATTTGTCGATGTGTGGAAAGCTCATTATCGCGGCAATGTTACTGGAATAAATACAGATACAGGGTTTAACGGTGAGGAATCATATCCGATTAAAAGACGATCAATGCGTGTTGCTAAACTTATTAGTGAGAAATGGTCAACAGGGCTTTTTAGTGAGGCTTTCAAAGTAACATTAAAAGATGATATAGAAACAGAGAAATTCAAGGAACTTGAAAAAAAGATAGATTTTAGGTCTAAACTTAATCAATCCGCTATTTTTGGTTATGCTGAGGGTACTTCCTGTTTATTAGCAAGCGCGGATATTGAAACAGATCAAACTACACAAACAATAACAGGCGGCAAGGTTAAACTAGATGTAATTAAATATGATTCATTATTCCCATTGTCTTTTGATCAAAATGACATACAGTCAATAGCTTTTGTTAGACAAGAGCAGATAAAAGATAAAACAGTTTATACTATTTCTATTCATTCACTGGAAAACGGAAAAACTGTTATTGAAAATATTATAGCAACGGTAAAAGGTGATAATGTAGAGTTTACAACAGCAGAAACAATAAAACAAAGTCAAATATTTAATAATCAGATGTATGCAATTATTAAACCGAATATTGCTAATGATAACACTGATATATTGCCTTTTGGTCAAAGTATTTTCTCGGATTCGTTAGCTGCTTGTATTGACATTGATCTAGCCGCCGATTTACTCAGGCGCGATGTTGAAGAGGGAGCGCAAGTAACATTCATAGGGCGTGATTTACTTTTTGAGAAAATAGGAAAAAACGGGAATAAAAAGAAACTGTTTGAAAATGCAAAAGGCAAATTTTTTGTTATTCCGCAAAAACTAGCAGAGGGCGGCAACGGCAATATTAAACAGCTGTTTGAAAAAAGCGTACCTGAAATAAGAGTTAATGAGTTATGGCAAGTAATAAAGGATTCATTGAACTGGGCTTGCGTAACATCAGGGCTAGGCAAGGGAAGTTTAGACATTATTCCAATGGCAACGGCAACGCAAGTTATAACCACCGAATCAGAAAAAATGCAAAACATAAACTTACACCAACAGTATCTTGAAGGGCAGCTAATTAAAATAGTCAAGGCATTATGCGAACTTTCAACAATGACAAACAATCCGATTGATTCAACTGTTGTATATATCGTTTTTGAAGACAGTATCATTCAAGATACTACCAGTGAGAAAAATCTAGCCATGAGAGAAATTGACATGGGAGTTATTTCTAAACAGGAATACAGAGTAAAATTCTATGGAGAAACGCCAGAAGAAGCGGCAGCGAAAATAATGGAAATGACAACGGCGGATAATCCTTTTGATTTTAAGGGGTTAGACAATGAGTTATAAGACAAAACTACAGATATTCTATCTGTTTTTTCTTAGCTCTTTATAGAAGAAAAAAGAGCGAAAAAATAAATTAGAAACGGAGTAAAGAAAAATGGACATTAAAGAACTTGAAAAATGGGTAACGACTAATGAGGGTCAACAGTGGTTAGAAGCTCAAAAAAAGGGGCTTTTAGATAAAAACAATGAATTACTTGAAAAGATAACAGGTAGTAACGCTACCAATAAAACGCTTAACGAGCGTATTACAAGTCTTGAAAGTGATTTATTAAAATCTCAGGCGGTTGTAAATGATACGTTGTTATCAAAGCCGCTTAAAGAGAAATTAAAACAAAAGGGAGTTTTTGAAGTCTTAATACCTGAATTATCAAAAACCATATCTGATAGTTACGCTATTCAGATTGTCAATGGTAACGCCATCGGCAAGGTTAAAGGCAATGAAACTGAATTGACGCTTGACCAGATTATTGAATCATGGTCAAAAAGCGATCAAGCAAAAGACAGTTTAAAGCCGCAGGAAATAAAAACGCAATCGACCAGCGCAGATTTTAAACAAGGTATTACACCTACTGTTGATCGTGAATTGGCGGCTATGCGTAAAGGCGCGGGACTTCCCGAAAACAAGGAATAAATTATGGCAAACAATCTTGAAAAAAGTCAGAAATATCTTGACTTAATTTTAGAACTTTTCAAAAAAGGTTCATTGACGGCGCGGCTTGATTCTGAATCAATGCAATACGATAACAGCGATGCAAAAACAGTAAAAGTCTTGACAGTTGAAACAACAGGTCTAGGAAACTATGTAAAAGATCAAGGCTACCCGCAGGGCGCGATAACAACAGCATGGACACCTTTTGAATTGAATCAGGACAGAGGCGCGAAATTCCTACTTGATCGCATTGATGATGATGAAGTTTTAGGACTTACAATCGGCAGGGCGGCACAGGAATTTACAGATTTTCAAATGGTTCCTGAGCTTGACGCTTACAGATTCGCAAAATATTTTGACGGCGCAGGAAAAAAATTAACAGCCAACTTGAATCGTGAAAACATACTTGAGGCTTTTGACGCTGCGGCGGTATACCTTAATTCGTTAGACGTGCCTGAAACAAGCCGTATTCTTTATGTGAATCAGAATTTAGAATTAGCAACAAGAGCAGCATTGAATCGCGTATACGCAAATGAAGGAACTATCAATACAAGAGTTACGAATTACAACGGCATGGAAATTATTTATGTTCCTAACAAGCGATTCCAAACATTGATTGAATTGAACTCAGGCGCAAATGATCAATGGGGATATAAAGTTGACGCGAATTCAAAAAGCATTAATTTTATTTTAATGTATACAAGAGCAGTTGTTCAGGCAAGCAAGACGGCAAAGGGAAAATTTATCTCAGCAGATGAAAACCCTAATGTTGACAGTCATCAATTTGCTTTCAGGATTTTCCATGACGCTTTTGTTATTGATAAACTGAAAGATGGCGTTTATGCACATACAGCGGAGTAAATCATGGAAAAATCGACTGTAAAACAAAGCGAAATAAAAGCCGATGAAAAGCCCTCTGAGAAAAAAAATGTGAGAATGAGAAAAGGAAGTATCATTGTAAACATTGAAAACAGGCAAATAGAGGACTATAAACGGCAGGGATTCAACGAAATATAGTAAAAGACGGAGCCTGAGCCGTTATTCTCAGGCAATTTTTAGATAATAACAGATTAAATATCTGTATAAAAACTGAGGCAATATGTATATAACATTTAACCAATATCAGGAACTAGGCGGATCACTTGAACAGCCTGAATTCATAAGACAAGAATTCGCGGCTAGAAAAGAAATTGATCTACACACTTTCGACCGATTGCAAAATATTAATCCTGTTCCTGAAGTATTAAAAATGTGTACTCTTGAATTGATACAGCGTGAACTATGTGGATCGCTTGACGGTCAAGATTATACAAGTCAAAGCTCAGGCAAAGTATCAGTTACAAAAGAAACAAGAAACGCAAGAGCGGAAGAAATAATAAGGCGTTATCTTTCAGGTTTGACAGTTGACGGTATTCCAGTATTTTATGCAGGGAATATATGATTTTAGCAAAACACGTTTTAACGGTTTACAATGTAAGCAATGAGGGGGTTCCGCCTTTTGGGGGTTCAGATGTATGGCGGAAAACTATAATAAAATTCGGTCAATGGGAAGACTCAGCGGATAGAAATTCCGCGACTGATGGGCGGTCAGTAATTAGTAAACACATATCAATAATTATTCCAAAAAACGCAGACACGCAAGGGAAAAAATATATTTTATCAGGCGATTATGCAAAATTAACAGCGGATCAAAAAAATAAATACTGGACATTAAAATTAGGGAGCGATTATATCGCTTTTGGAGAAACACCGGATATAACATCTAGTTTCACAATATCCAGTTTACAAAATCAATATAAAGCCTGTTTAATCAGCGCGGTAGAGGATTTAACGATTCAACCAGTATTGCCTCATTATGAAATTGTAGGGATATAGTATGAGTCAATTTAAAATAAAATTTTATACGGTCAATTCAGAAAAAGAACAGATTGAAACAACGGCGGATAATGCAAAATTTTTTAAATTGTATCACGATTATTAATACAGAGGCGATTTTAAAAAACTAGAAAAGGTTGTAAAACGAATAATCGAGATAGATGGGGAAAGCGGTCAAGAATTATTTTTACTATTGGAAAATGAAAAGTTAATTTTAGGATACAATCCAGTTTTTATCACTTTTGCAATAAACTATAATAAAAAAAGCGGATTAAGAATTGACCAGAAAATAAGACGCGATAGTATAAAAAAACCATTTTTCTTAACTTTATTTTCTAAGTTTAAAGGTTAAAAAAATATAACTGTATATCCTATAAGGAATTATCATATTCAAACATACAGATAGGCAATGTGTAGACAAATAAAAAAAAGCCCTAACTAGTTATTTACCGATTAGGGCTTCCCGACCGCTTCTAGGGGCTTTCTAGTGCGTCTAGGGGCTTATTCCAAATAGGGTATATAAAGATCAGGTATTATCTTTTTCTTTTCTTCATACTCCCTTTTTAGCTTGTTCAGATCACTACTTTGATTTTCCAAAAGTTTTATTAATACCGATTTATGATTTTCTAACAACTCATTGATTTTGGCAATTATTTCTGGATCGGTATTCTTTTTCTTGTACTCTAACAACTCAGCATATATACCCTCAAATTCTTCTGAGTCTACTTCAATTTGAATACGCTCAATTTCAGTTAGTCTCTCTTTAATTTTTTCAATTTCTGCCTTTTCCATGCTTTACTCCTTTTTATATGATACCGCGACTCATAGCATCTTTCAAGGATTCCAGTCTAGACAAAAAATAAGCATGGTTTAAAGTCCCTATTTCAAATTGCTTATTTTCAAGACTGTTATAATCAGGGCGCGGCTTTACAGTCTTGCATTTAATAACCATTTCTTCTAAAAGCCTGAGCGCGTCAGATTCATTGCCGATTCTTATGTGATCTTCATATCCGATATGTTCAATGGTTTTCAATGGGCAATCATGGCGGCGATTGTCGAAATTTTCAGTAACATCACAATTAAGGAAAGCGCAGCCGATTTTCTCATTATCATTATAATCTGTATGAATATAACGTAATGGACACCATGAGCAGGATTCAGGCAGGGCAATTTCAATGTATGCTTTCATGTTACACCGCCTTTTTCACTGGAAACACAATGACATTATCAGGAACGATTTTACTATACACTTTTGACATAGCAATCCCGACTTCCCGAACATCATCATCGTTAACATGGGCTGCGTAATTATTGAATACAGCGTCCGTTAAATGTCCGCTTGCTTTCATAACCTTTTTTGATTCAGCGTTTTTGTTACCCTCAGCAACAAACCAATGCCGCCAGCTATGAAAATTGATTGTTCTTTTTTTCCAGTCAATACCCGCTTTTTCCATTGCTTCATAAAGTCCACATAAAAGAATTTTACAATCGCAAGGTTTATCAGATACAACGGAATAAAAGAAAAACGGATCGTCAATATCAGTAAACGGATTTTCTTTTAATAAATCCATTAATGCCGCTTTTGCAAAAGGTTGTAAATATACATTTCTTTCATTACCTGTTTTTGTGCATTTTAATCCGTCCATAGGGGAATAACTATGTGATATGTTTACAAAATCCCCTACAATATCGGACGGTCTTAATGCTAAAACTTCGCCTTGTCTTGCACCTGTCGCAAACGCTACAATTGACGCTACTTGGGCGCGTTTATCTTTCCATTGCACGTTATACAAAACATCGGTTATTTCTTTTTGTGTTAATACGCCTCTTTTCTTGCTATTGATTGAAAACTTGGTTAAACCCATGCAAGGATTTTCAGGAATTATCTTTTGATTGAAAGCCCATTTTAAGGGAGTACAGGCGCATAAAACAGTTTGATTTATTGTTGATGCTGATAATCCCCGCGCTGCTAAATCACTTGTTAACCTTTTCAGATCATCGGTAGTTATACAGTTTAATTTTTTTTCTCCAAAAAAAGGTATTAATTCGTTTTTAACTTTTTTTTGGCACTCATGGGCATAACGGCGGGTAAACCTTCGATTGTGATTTAATAAATCCGTTATGTATTCAGATTTTTCATAATCCCAAAAAGTAGTTAAAAAATCCGCAAATATAACCGCACCGCGACCAGTATTCTTTACAGCGGAAATATTTATTAAATCCATTTTCTTTAAGGTGTCAACAATCCGCAGCGCGTCATCGGCGTTTATATCCGATTTTCTAATTGTTTTCAGGATTGTTTCAATCGAGACGGCTTCTTCAATAGGGCGCGGCTTTTGGATTCTACCAGTGGGAACGCCATTAACCAGCCATAATTCCGCTTTTACCTGAGCTTTGATTTTGTCCCTTTCACCTGTTGATCGAGCGGACAATTTTGTTTTAGTTACTTGGTCGATGTATTCGACATAGTAAAAACCGTTTTTGCGCTTGTGTAGATAGTACGAACGCATAAAGACTCCTTTCAGAAAAAGTCATTTCTCATACTTTTTCTAAGTTAAAATGGAGTCTTTAAGCCCGTAACTCAGGTATTAAAGACATTTTGAAAAAATGGAGAGCATAAATCTATACAGGATATAGACTTACGACTCATTCCCATTTTTGCCACCTCGGAGAATTGAACTCCAGACACGCAGATTTTCAGTCTGCTGCTCTACCAACTGAGCTAAGGTGGCTTGACTGTATCCGAAAGGGCACAGACAGGTAAAAGCCTTGAAAAACGGCTTGTCTGGTTAATATGCCAAAAACCTCAAAAAATGTCAATAGGGCGGATGAAGATTTTAAGCGGGAATGGGGGTTTTGCGGCTTTTTTTCTGTTACATATTGATTATTCCCTGTTTTTATTTATGTATTCACTTTAAAATGGTTATATATTATAATCAAGGTTCAATTTTAGGAGTTATTGGTATGAATAAAAATTATAATATTTTTTGTTATTCGGCTTTTATTGCATTAATTGTTTTGATTTTTAACGGGTGTGTTAGTTTTTTTGTATCACGCGATACCGTTAAAATTAGTACGTCTTATAGTATTACTTCTGTTATTGCGGGTGGAAATCTCAACTTGAGATCATCGGGCAGGGAAATTGTTTGGTCGGTTAGCTCTTCGAGTGACGGTTCAGGAACTATTGCTAACGGTACTTTTATCAATAATAACGGACTGCTGTCTGTTGATTTCAGAGAGACTGCGCCTTATTTGTATGTCACTGCAAGATCAGCCAGTAACGATTCGTCCGATATGGTACAAATCAGAGTTGTTACTGTTTCGGCAGTATCGATCAGCCCTGTGAATCAAACTGTTATTGCGGGAAGAACGCAGCAATTTAGAGCGCAGGTTACCGGAACTAATAATCCTGATAATGCTGTTACATGGCGCGTAAGTTCCAACGCTTCGGGTACAGGATCTGTTACGCATGGAACGCAGATCAGTTCCAGCGGAGTGTTGACTGTTGCCGCTAATGAATCCTTCTCAACTCTTTACATTGTCGCGGCTTCCGCGATCGATCCTTCCAAATCAAATTATGTTTCGGCTTCTGTTGTTGTTCCGACAGTTACATCTGTAACTGTTACTCCGATTAATCAATCTGTTAGTGCGGGCAGAACAATACAATTTTCCGCTGCTGTTGCAGGTACGTATAATCCAAGTAATACTGTTACATGGACCGTTAGTTCAAACTCAACAGGAACCGGAGTTGTTACGCCGGGAACAAGAATTAGTTCAACCGGATTGCTTACAGTTGCCTCAAATGAATCATTGACTACTTTATACATTATCGCTTCTTCTACGCTTGATCCTTCAAAAACCGGCAGTGTTTCAGTTGCTGTCATTGTTCCGACAGTTACGCGTGTAACTGTTACTCCTTCAAATCAATCTATTACAGCCGGAAACTCTCTTCAGTTTACTGCTCAAATAACCGGCGTTAATAATCCTTCTGCCGATGTTACATGGAAAGTAAGTTCAAATGCCGCAGGTACGGGAAGCGTCGCGTCAGGTACAAGAATCGGCACTAACGGAGTTTTAACTGTTGCGTCTAACGAGTCAGCCCGGACGCTTTATGTTTTTGCGACATCTTCGTTTGATACTTCAAAATCAGGAAGTGTTTTTGTTACTGTGATTGCAGTTCCAGTTCAGACAACTCCTTCAAGACCAACACCAACGCCAACGCCAACACCAACACCAACGCCAACACCAACACCAACACCAACACCAACACCAACACCAACGCCAACGCCAACACCAACGCCAACACCAACACCAACGCCAACACCAACACCAACACCTGCAATACCTACAGTAACCGGAGTGACAATAACTCCTTTAAGCGTTTCCACACAGACAAACAGGACTGTTCCATTCAACGCAACAGTTACAGGGACAAATAGTCCGTCTCAGTCTGTTACATGGAAGGTCGGTTCAAATCCTGACGGCAGCGGAGCTGTCGCTGCAAGAACGGTAATTAGCGCGAGCGGTTCGTTATTTGTGGCTCCTAATGAGTGGAATCCAACACTTTACGTTTTCGCGATTTCAACTGCGGATTCCTCAAAAATGGCGTCAGTAACTGTAAGGGTGACGAACGCTAATCCAAATCAGGGATCAAATCAGGGAAATTAACGGTAAAAAAATCTCTTGACAAGTATAACCTTGACGCGTTATATTAATAGTTGAACAATAGTTCAACTATTAAATTGAGTACTGCGGGGGTATACAATGAAAGATAAAAGACAAATTCAGTGCGATTGCGATGTTATTCACGAAAAAGTCGTTAAACGTGTTCGATCTAAAATGCCGGATGAATATGATTTTTATGAGCTGGCAAATCTGTATAAAATGTTTTCTGATTTTACGCGCGTAAAAATTCTGTGGGCGCTTTCGTGCAATGAGATGTGCGTTTGCGATTTGGCGGTTTTGCTTGACATGACTAAATCGGCGATTTCCCACCAGTTAAAATTACTGCGTCTTTCCAATCTTGTTAAATTCGAAAAGGAGGGCAAGGTTGTCTATTATTCTCTCGCGGATGATCATGTTAAAGATATTTTTGAGAAGGGGTTTGAACATGTTTGCGAATGAATTATTCAGATTGATTATCGGCGGAATTATTTTTGCTGTCGGTTTTGTTTTGGAAAAAACAATACATGAGAGCTATGTAACTCTTGGCGTTCTTGTTAGCGCGTATATTATTTTAGGATACGATATTGTTTTCAGGGCGATAAAAAATTTAGTAAAGGGGCAGTTGTTCGATGAAAACTTTTTAATGAGCATTGCTACAATCGGCGCTTTCATTATCGGAGAATATTCCGAAGCTGTTGTTGTTATGTTGTTTTATCAGACCGGGGAATATTTTCAGGACAAAGCAGTTGAGAAATCCAAGAAATCAATTACCGATTTAATGGATATAAGACCCGATTACGCGAATCTTGTAAAAGACGGAGATACAATAAAAGTTGCGCCTGACACTGTCGGTATCGGCGGAATAATTATCATAAAACCGGGAGAAAAAATTCCGCTTGACGGAATCGTGATCGAAGGATCTTCTTTGATTGATACTTCGGCGTTAACAGGCGAATCTGTTCCGAGAAAAGCGGATGTAAATACTTCTGTGTTATCAGGGTGCGTTAATCTAAACGGAAAATTAACCGTACAAGTTACAAAGGCTTATCACGATTCGACTGTTTCAAAAATTATCAACCTTGTTGAGAATTCCGCGGGAAAAAAAGCGAAAACGGAAAAATTCATTACAAAATTCGCGCGTGTGTATACGCCCATCGTTGTTGTTTTAGCCGCTCTTCTTGCCGTTCTGCCTCCGCTTCTTTTTAACGGTAATTGGAATGAATGGATTCACCGCGCTTTGGTGTTTCTTGTAATTTCCTGTCCCTGCGCTCTTGTTTTGTCTATACCGATGGGATTTTTCGCAGGAATTGGAAGAGCCGCAAGAAGCGGAATTCTAGTTAAAGGCGGAAATTATCTTGAGGCGCTGAACAGATTAGAAACCGTTGTATTCGATAAAACAGGAACATTAACGCGGGGAGTTTTTAAAGTAACGGAGATTATTGCCGCTAACGGTTACAGCGACAGCGAGCTGATCGAAATGGCGGCTAACGCTGAAAAGTTTTCGAATCATCCGATCGCGCTGTCAATCAATGAACAATTAAAAATTTACAATGAGCAGTCAAAAACTAAAAGCGATGACGCTGTGATTAGCGGATATAAAGAGATCGCAGGCTGCGGTGTCAGCGTTATGATAAATAAAAAAGTTGTTCTTGCGGGAAATCAAAAATTGATGGAATTAAATAAAATCGATTTTACAGCGTCTTCCGGTTTTGGCACGAAAGTTTATGTTGCCTGCGATAATATTTTCGCAGGCTGTATTGTAATTTCCGATGAAATTAAACCCGACAGCAAAAACGCGGTATCCGCGCTGCGTGAAAGGGGAGTGAAGAAAACCGTTATGCTGACAGGCGACGATGAGCGGATCGCAGAGGCAATCGCAGGCGAATTGGGCATTGACGAATTTTACGGCGGACTTTTGCCTCAGGATAAAGTCAGCATGATAGAAAAAATTAACTCTGAAATTGAAGCGAAGATTCCTGCGTCTAAAAACATTTCGGAAAAAAAAGCAAACAAACATCTTGCTTTTGTCGGAGACGGAATTAATGACGCGCCTGTTCTCGCGCTATCGGATATCGGAATCGCGATGGGCGCTCTCGGATCTGACGCCGCGATTGAAGCCGCGGACGTTGTTTTAATGACGGACGAGCTTTCTAAAGTAGCGGAGGCTGTCGATATCTCCCGTTATACGGGGAAAATAGTAAAACAAAATATTGTTTTTGTTTTGACCGTAAAAATTATCTTTCTCGCGTTGGGAGCTTTTGGAATTGCTTCGATGTGGGAAGCTGTGTTTGCCGATGTCGGAGTTTCTTTTTTGGCTGTTTTAAATTCAATGAGGATTATGAAATATAAATAAATTTTTTATTGTAAAATTTAAATTTTGACTTCATAATTAGAAAATGGCAAAAGATAATCAGCCTGCGTTTGCTGATAAAGCGCGTATTATAAAAATCGCGTCTCTTACCGCTCTTTTTGGAAACGCGATTCTCGCGGCGGTTAAAATCGCCGCCGGTATTTACGCGGGCAGTCTTGCCGTGATCGGAGACGGCATTGATTCTTCTGTTGATGTGTTAATCGCGATTATGTCTTTGATCGTCGCGAGTATTATCGCGCGTCCCGCCGATGAAGATCATCCTTGGGGGCACGGAAGAGCAGAGACTGTCGCGACGGCTCTTTTGTCGTTTATGCTTTTTTTCGCGGGCGCTCAGCTTATTTTTAGCTCTGTTCAGGATATTATCGCGGCAGAGCCCCGCGAAGTTCCTTCTTTTGAAGCTGTGCTCGGCACTCTTTTTTCGATCGCGGGTAAATTGCTTCTCGCGTGGTCGCAGTATTTATTCGGAAAAAAATCTGACTCTTCCATGCTAAAAGCGAACGCGAAAAATATGACGGCGGATGTTTTGCTTTCCGCCGGAGTGCTCGCAGGTCTCGGTCTTTCAATGTTTTTTGATGTAGGGTTAATCGATTCTTACGCAGCGATTCTTGTCGGTTTATGGGTGATAAAATCGGCGCTCGGAATTTTTATTGAAGCGAACACGGAATTGATGGACGGAGGTTCCGACAAGGCGCATTACCGTGAAGTTTTTGAAGCCGTTAAGTCTGTGGAAGAAGCGGGGCATCCGCACCGCGTCAGAATGCGCCGTATCGCGGGTTTCTGGGATATCGATATCGACATTGAAGTTGCACCTAACAAAACGGTGATTGAAGCGCATTGGATCTCTCATAAAGTTGAGCAGGCAATCAAAACGCGCATTGATAATGTTTACGATATCATGGTTCATATCGAACCTAAAGGCAACACCGAAGATGAAGGTTACGGTCTTAGCGAAGAATCTTTAGAAGAAAAAGATAAAAGCTAAGAGTTAGATATAAAACGTATATTGATAATTTTTATTTTTTATGATATATTGGTTTTAAGGTAATGAAAATGGCGTTGGATAAAGGAAAAACCGGAAAAAAACTGAAAGAAATTCTTGAAAAAATGAATGATACCGATGCGATGATTTTGCATGAGTATTATAAACTCTATAAAAAGGAAATCCCGTTTTTTAAAAGATCATGGGCTGCCGCGTGGCTTTTGATGCATTACGACGAAGAAGACATTTCCGGCGGCGCAGGCTCCGATAATGCCGAAAAATCGGCAATAGTGAGTATTCCCGAAGAAGAATCAAAACGATTATTTATCAGCGTCGGAAAAAACCGCCGCTTGTTTCCAAGAGAGATAATTTCGCTTCTTATGACGAATACCTCGACCGCGAGGGAAGATATCGGCGTTATTCGAATCTTGGACAATTACTCTTTTGTGCAGGTGCGCGGCACAAAAGCTGATGAAATTATCGAAAAATTATCGGGATTTAAATTCCGCGGAAGAAATCTCGCGATTAATTACGCCAAACCTAAAACATCTGAAACAGATACCGAATAAAAATCATAATGTTATCACTTTGAATTGGAACAATATTAAAAATATAAAAATAATATTTATCAGGATTCCCGCAAGCAGCATAATCCACGCAAGTGCTTCAAGAGAATAAGCGCGGATGTCAAAGCGGCGGGAAGGCTGAATATGAGCGTCAGGCAGTAAACCGAATTTGGCAAGATCCCATTTCGCGCGCAAAGTTGTGGCGTTTAACATAAAACGCTGATAAAGCGCGGTTAACAAAATACCCGGCGGAATTATGGGAAGGATGGGAATAAAAACGGCGATTATCGCGGTGATTACCGTTAGGTGAAACGCAGGACGTTCAAGAAGGGAGGCTGCGATATAAACAAGAGAAAGAGCGCCGGCGGCAAGCGATATCGGCGTGACTGTGTTCCAATATTCCCAGCGGGTTCTCGCTCCGCTGATGATTCTGCGCGGAAGATCATCATCAGGACAATTATAAAAAATTACCATGAGCGGGTTTTCTTTTGACGAGTAAAAACTCAATCTGTTATTTTTCATTTTTAACTGTCCTCCGATAAAAACTTTCGCTCCTTCTGTTAATGTGCAGATTGTATTCCATCGGATTTGAGCTGGCGTTTCGGGAACTCCTTGTGAGGCGAAACTGCCGTGTAATGAGTCTTCCTGCTGGGGAAGCAAAAAACATTTTGTTTTATCGAGAGAGACAGGAATTGTAAGGTCTTTGCCTCTTACCCAAAGCGTATGCCCGTCGGTTATCGATTCAATTTCGCCGATGAAACGAAATGTGTTGCTCTCCGTATTGACATCGTCCGGGAGTTGACGGTATTGACTGTAATTTAAAAGAGCGCATTTACGCAAATCGTTAAAACGATTTCTAAAGCGTCTCCACTTATCGCGGCTGAATAGCGCGCCAGCCATGGGAACGATTCCGTACCAAACGGTTACTAACAATAATATGACTAGAAAATAAAATCCTCTCGTGTTACTATCCTCTTATGAAAAAAAATATTACAAAACTTGTTGTCGGTCCTATGCATACCAACTGCTGGATATATCCGACAGGTCAAGGCGAAGCAGCAGTGATCGATCCGGGTGATGAAGCAGACAAAATTATTTTTACGCTGAAAAAACTCAACCTTACTCCTAAATATATTCTACTCACTCACGGGCATTTTGACCATATATGCGGAGTGCCGGAATTATCAACCTGTACAGGTCCTTCCGGTGTGACCGAATGGGCGAACCTTGAAAAACCGCAAATCGCGATTCACCGGCTTGATGTTGATTATATCGGTCCTGAGGCGCTTCCTTTCCAGAAAAAAAGCGTACAGACTGCTTTCGGCGACACTTCATTTTTAGATGTTTACTGGGGAGATATGCCGGCTCCCGACACATTGCTTGAAGACGGCGATAAAATTGGTCCGTTTACAGTGATACATCTTCCCGGACATTCACCGGGGAGCGCGGCTTTCTGGGATAAAGAGCAGAAGATACTTTTCTCGGGCGACACCCTTTTCGCGAACGGTTACGGCAGAGTTGATTTCCCCGGCGGTAACGCGACAAGCCTTCTCGGCAGTCTCCAGTGGCTTTTCTCCCTTGATCCCGACATTGAAGTGTATCCCGGTCACGGGGAAATCACGACGATAGGGAAGGAGAGGAATTAAGATTACGGTATCGATAAAAACGACCCGATAAACAGCGGTAAATTTGTTTCGTTGTCGATTATCGCGTAAACAAACGGACGGTCAAGGATAACATACTGAGGAGGGGGAGGAGCGCTATCTGCGCTTACTTCTACCACAGTGGCTGCGCCTGCTTTCGTCCCTTTTTCATCAACATTAATGTATGCTTTATGTTTTACATTACTAATAAACAAATTACCATACGTGTTACCTATGCGTGATAGATTTGCTGTTTCTTTGCAAAAAGCGTCTTCCATGCCCATTGCTATCAGCATGTCGTTCATTGAAACCTCATATTCATAATCAAATTTAGGCAATGCCGCTACTACATATTCATAACGCGCGTTTCCAATAAGATTTAAAAATTTTTCACCCGACAGTGAGGCAATGTAGTCAAATATATTAGTATTCTCATCCGGCAGAATGGCGGCAAAACTATAACGCCCGCCGTTGTACGGTTTGATAAAGCCTGCCGCGTTATTACCTTGAATAAATAAACTTTCCGATGAATGCATAAACTTGGCGGTTTGTTTCTTATTGATATGATTAGTAAATTCTCCGTCTCGGCTGTTTCCCTCATTATAAATTTTTGCCCATTCAGCGTCGAATAAAACCGTATTTATAAGATACAAAACCGCTTCTTCGGGAATGGAGTTCAGCATCTCCTTTATGAGTCCGTCTGTGGCTTTGTCTATCCATGTATTTATATCATTAACAGTTTGATCATCAAAAGGAGCCGCAAAAGCGTCGGCTCCAAAATAATCCGCGTTTGTTTGAAGGAAATCACCGTTTGGCGTAAAGCCGGATTCTCTAAACCAAATTGAATTAGAAATGCTGATGAGCGCCTTTGGCTGGCTGGTTAAACTGCGCACAAAGGAGTATAAATACGCGTTTAACTCAGTTATCGGGATACCGCCGCCCAAAACCTGCTCCATTTGAGAAAGCGTATTGCCGTCCGCGCCGTTTGCGGTCATTGCAAGCGCAAGTAATACCGAAGTCGGTGAAATCAACGAATTTTCGCTGTCGGAAATCGCAGCTTTAAACAAGTCCAGCGAAAAATTCGCGGCTGCGCTGCGGAATTGATTGTCCAATACTACAGTATTTACAGGCTGCGCTGTAAACTCGTGCATTAAATTCGAGGCTTGAATTTTTCCGTGGTTATCAGCTGTATCCGGATCGCAGCTAATTAATCCAACCGTTAAAACGAACGAAAATACAACCATCAAGATTATTGATAATTTTTGATATTTTTTCATAAAATCTCCTTTAAGGTGATATATGTTTCAATTTAAAGTCATAATAATGAACAATACCACAAATTAAGCATAATTTCCACGAGTTATTCGATATTACCCAAAAATTATTTTATTTGACTATTCCCAAATTCTCGTATAATCTATACAAAATAGACTAATTTTAAGAAGGGGTTACTTATGAAAGTTGCAATTAATGGTTTT